>SPLK01000007.1_pt1 | contig 175634 bp, 151 predicted proteins | sample 2456111 | NCBI WGS metagenome assembly SPLK01 (sample SAMN11156906, study PRJNA527647) | hot springs metagenome | biome: Geothermal region; feature: Hot spring; material: tree branch in hot spring; isolation source: hot spring sediment rich in lignocellulosic material ... | reverse complement strand
TTTACACAATAATTTGGACTTGACCCCACTACGTTCAAATAAAACTAAAATCCCCCTTAATTTATTTTCAATTCTATTATAACTTTATATCCCACTACGTTCAAATAAAACCCCTTCAGCGGGGTGCAAAAAAAAGCGTTAAAATCAAAGGTTTTGAGTATGGGGAAAAAATATTTTTGCAGTACACCGGCGGTATTTTTGTAAAAGATTTTAAAAAAATTCCTTTTTGTCCAATTCTATCAATATTTGATTGCGTTTCTGGAAAAAACTTGATACACTGCATTTTTATAAAAACATCTCATCAAAAGATTTGTCAACACCATATGTATATTTTTTTAAATGTTTCGGATTTTCGATTTCATAAACATTGATTGAATCTATTCTTTCCACAATGATGTTTTCCAGTTCAAACAGGCATTGTTTCAATAAGCCTTTTGTTATTTCGCCCTCGAAAACGGAGTTTTGTGTCCAAATTAAATATTCTTTTAATTTTTTATGGACCTTGGCTACCCGTTCTTCCGCAACATCATAGGTTATAATGACATACATATGACCACCATGCTTTCAACGGTTTATCACGAATTCGACCAAGGAGGCGACATTTATGCGACGTTGCCGGGATTAAAAATCAAAGTTTTTCACGAATTCGCACCAAGGAGGCGTCCGGTTTCCTTCCAAATTACCACCATGCCTTTAACGGCTTATAATTCTGATCACCGATAAAGTGTTTTATCAATTTATAACATTCCAGGCGAATGAAATATTGATAGGAAACATTGCGATTCAATTGCCGGTGCCTGACGGTTGTTTGTAATTTTTGCATCCATTCGTTCAAAAATTTTTTCTTTCCCATATCATTCAGTATCACCATTTCATCAATATATTCAAAATCCCTTTTCACATTTAATTGATTTTTATTAATCAGTGTGAAGATTACCGGATCCACGATAAGCGGTTTAAAAATTTCCGCAATGTCCAAACTCAATGAAAACCGCTTGGTGGACGGTTCGTGAAGGAAACTGATCGTCGGATCCAAATGGGTTTTATAAATTTCAGATAGAACCTTTGTATAGCAAAGACTGTTCCCGAAGGATATCAATGCGTTCAGCGGGTCTTTGGGCGGGCGTTTGGTCCGTTCGTCAAAAGCAAAATCCCCAGATAAAAACATGTTGAAAGCGACGTAATAATTTTGCCGGATCATCCCTTCGATGCCCATCACTTCCTGTACCGTTTCCGCTCGGTCGAGTTCGTTTTGGTATCTCAAAATTTGATCGATAATTGTTTGGACGCCTTCTTTGCCTTTATAGTGGCGCAAATTTCTTAACATGTGAAAGGATGCACTTTTTACGAACTGCTTCGCCAAAAAAAGCCGTTTCTCTTTATTGAGATAATGTTCCGCCTGATGGACGACCGTAAAACCTGAAACCTTCTGCTGACGGGGATAAAAAGAGCCCGAATAAAATCCATAATAATTAAAAATATGCATAGCCACATTGTGCTGGTTCAATAAATGCAAAAACTCCGTGTTCATGTCTAAAGTTCCGAATACGTAGATGCTGTCGATCTGATGGATCGGGAGGGATTTTTTATTTCCTTCTTCATCCACAAAATAAAAAGTATTATTTTTTCTTTGCATTCTGCCTGGACTAAAAACAAAATAATCTTTCGCCATCTTACACCTCTTCCTCCCCGCCGGCAAAACAAAAATCAAAGTAGGCACAGCTTTTGCAGTAGGGCTTTTCGGTCAACTTCGGCACGTTTTCCATGGCTATGATCTCTTCGATCTGGTGCTCCATCTCTTGGATTTTCTTTTCTTCCTCTTCCGTCAACACAATTTCTTCCGTCCGTCTTTCCTTTGTGTAACTGATTAATCCTTTTCGGATCAAACCACGCTTTTTTAATTGATAAAGATAATACAACAATTGGTAACGGTCGGCTTCCGTCATTTTCCGGGAAAGCTTTATTTCCCGGACATATTCCCCGTCTAAAACATCCACTTTAAAGGAGTCTTCGACCATCAGCTCTTTTCGGTCCGCATAATTATAAGATCGGTCATGTAATATTTTCCCCTCCAAAATTTTTTCATGGCCTTCTTCAAATCCCAACTGCTTCGAGTACAGCCATAATTTCCGTTTACAAACCAAAAAATATTGAACATGTAATCCGCTAATCATTAAATGATCTCACCCCAGGAGGAATCTTCTTTTACAATCCCCACCCCCATCAACTGCTTCTCATTAAAATCGTAATTTCTCTCAAGGATATATACATTTTTAAATAGGGGGTATTTTCTGTTCGCCGTTTGGCGATAGTGATCAAGCGGCTGCAAATCCTTTTGAAAAGTCCGCAGATTGACCGAACACGTATATCTTTCAATTTCTCTGCGAATTTCCGTCCGTTTCCTTTGATCCGGCTCGGTTTCCAATCGCTCGATGATCGGGAGGATCGAATCGTACACCTGTCTGGGAATCACCGTCACCGAATTCTCGCCGCGTAAAATCTTCTGGGCTTCCTCGCTGGTAATTTGGTAATCTTCCATATAATCCAATTCGTTCATCGCCTTTTGAAAAGACTCCAAAAATTTGGTCCCCGCCAAAGTGCTTTTGGAATAAAGGGTATCAACCATACGGATTTTTTGGGATTCCAACAGTTCGGCGCCATATTGGTCCATTTGCCGTTGCAAAAATTCTTTCGATAATTTCATAATTTCTTTGTCATAGACCGGTCCGTTCCCGCTTACATCTCCCGCGTAAATAAAAATATTGGGCCGGTCATGCTGCAATTCTCTTTTCCGATAGCAACGGCCAAATCTTTGGAACAGGCTGTCAAGGGGAGCCAATTCCGTATGCAATTCATCAAAATCGATATCGATGGAGGCCTCGACGATTTGGGTGGTAATCCATATTCCCTTCCGGTCCCGGTCTTGATCAAACGCTCTTAAATGCCTTTCCAAAAGCTGGCGGTCCTTTTGCAGAAAACGAGCGTGCAGCAAATATACTTCCGCTTCGTGCTCTTTCAATTTACGATAAAGTTCAACGGCCCGATCGATGGTGTTGACGATGGCCAGCACTTTCTTCTCTTTCGCCGATTCCACCATTTGTCCGATCCCGTCAAGGATGGCATTTTCCTTCATTTCGATGCGATGGCGTAAAATGGAATCGTCATAAAAGGTGGCGATCTCGCAATTTCCGTCGATAATATTTCTTTCCTTCAGTGCTTCCAAATAAATTCTTGGCAATGTGGCCGTCATGATCATGAATTTTCCGCCGATTTTATGGATCATCTCGATCGCCTTTAGGACGACGGCGACAATCCATGGGCTGTAGGCCTGAATCTCATCGATGACCACGCAGGAATGGGCGAGGGTCGCATAATATTTTTCATAGCCGCGGAATTTAAAGGGGAACTTGAGTATTTGGTCGATGGTGGTAAAAATCAGTTTATTGGAAAAGTGTTTCGATTGGTCAAAGATCACTTCCCAATTCTCTTCCCCTTTTTCATCCAAATGATGTGCGCTGGTCGAATGGAGCAAACCGCAGTTCTTGTAGTCCATGTCCGTGGAAACCCGGTCGTACAAAGCATTGAGCGACACCCGCAAAGGAACGGTAAAAAACGTTTTCTTCCTCCCCGCCCAAAGTAAAGCCGCTTCCGTTTTCCCCATACCGGTTTGGGCCGTCAAAATTAAGTTTTTGTCCTGGTTTTCCAAGGCGAATTTTTGCAATGGCCGCAAAAAATCCTCCGACCGACCGGTCAATTGTTTTAAATACTTTTGGGTCAGCCGGCTGAGATCAAAATGGGGATCAATCTCTATGGCCACATGGGCGGAAGCGGCGTGATCCAGCCGGTGAAGGAGCCCCTTGACTAATACATAGGTGAGATAGTCCTGATCCATGTTGATTGATTTGATCCGTTCTTTTTTCAAGTCGTTTGCGATTTTGGGAAAAAATTTATCGTCCTCCGGCGTTTCAATAGCCAACTCTTCTCCTACCTGACCGAATCGATGAATCAAATCTTCCCTCGCAATTTTTAACAAAAGCTCCGCATTGATCGATACATCCCGTTCATGATGGTAGGCAATGGCTTCTATCAGGATCTTCCGCAACTTTTTGTCCAAGTTTAAGGATTTCAGCGGCAGAAAAAAAGGCGACAAATACCCGTGGGGAATATAGGGATAATCCGTGGGCTCAACCTCCTCTCCCAATGCCCGCTTGATGGTATACTGAAACTGGCTGTAGGCTTTTCCCGTATCATGATACAAAGCGGCGAACCGTAACAGGTCCCAAACCTTTTGATCCTTGATCGTCTGCCCGTAGGCATCATACAGTTCCTCATACCTTTTCAATAATTCCCTGGTATGTTCCGCAAGGGATTCCTTCGGATTGGACTTCGCAAGAATCATTTTGACACCTCCGAAATCGATTCCGTCGGCCGGACCGGCAAAAGAGGATCGGAAATTTGCAATGAAATGCCCCAAATATGCGGCCGGCGTTGTTCCACCTTATCAGCAAAAGAAGATGGAAAGCTTGCGTTGATTTCGCCGTTTTAACCCGAACATCCGGCAAAACGGCATCGGCAGCGCCCGAATGGCAGGAAATTCAAGGAGGTTCCGCGTCCCCTTGAATTCGCCTTCCTTTTCCTGTCGCAAGACCGGAAGGATGCGAAGGAAAATGTTTCGGCGGAACCTCCTTTTCCGGTCAATCATTCCACGCGATGACGTAGCCTTCATCGTCGATAAAGGCAGGACCAAGAAGAAAGTCATCATCGATCCTTTCTTTTTTGGAAACATAGCTTACCGGAATCCGGGACCATTCCCGCAATCCTTTTTTCACTTCATAAGTCCAATTCAGCAGATAAGGAATTCCCCGCCTTCGTTCATCTTCCTGAATCAATTTGGAAGGGATGTACATGGAATGGGTTAATTCCTTCCCCTCCATGAGATCCAGCTCTTCCACACCGGTGATTTTCACCTCATCGATCCTCAGCAGGTCTTCCTGTCTTCCCAAGGACAAATGGTTCGGCATGTGACGAAAGGCATCATAAATCTTCCGCAATATTTCCTCTTCTGCCTTCAAGTGAAAAACCAAAGTTACGTTGTACAACATATGGGTGTACAACGGCATCGATGTCATGTTCGTAAATTCGGGAACTTCGATCGCCAATCCGTCCAAAATGATGGGCATATTAAATTCTTTTCTTTTCACAAAATAGGTTTTTCGATAGTCAATGATCATCGATTCATAGTCGCCCTGGACGGAGAGGGAAAACGGGACTAGCCGGTCCGCGTTTAGCAGGGCATGGATCATTCCCTTGACCGTCGAATAGGGCGGAAGGGGGTAGGTCTCCGTGACTTTATTGGCGAAAGGTTTGGTATAACAGGCGGTTTCTTGAAAGGCTTTGATCCGCAGGGCCTTCATTTTTTACACCCCGTAATATGCATCTACTTCGTTCGCCAAAGTTCCGAAGAATTCATCCACCGTTCCGACCTGGGCCACATCCAGCTGATGCAATTCTTGTTCGTTTTTGAAAGTTCCCTTGACATACCCGATGCAGGTTTGCCCTTTTATGGGCTCGCCGAAAACGGTTGTATTGACGGTATCCCTTATCAATTGAAGATTCAGTTTTTCTGTATCATGATTTTCCAGCGCGATCCGCCCGAGGAAGAAGGGATTGGGCACGCGGTAGACGCCTCCGATGACAAACAGCGGTGCCAGGTTTTCTTGCCTTCCTCTGATTTCCCGGTTCAACAGTTTCACGATTTCCAAAAATTGTTTTACGCGGGATGCCTTTTCCTCATTGGGCAGTTCGATTCCTTGGTCGACGCCGATTCTTGACAAATCCACCGTCACCGTGTACGTATAATAGCTCATATGCTGTTCCAATGTCGCCAGATTGGCGTCTTCATCAATACGGGAAGCCAAACCCATGTTGTTTAAAAACTCCAAGTCACTCCGATACGGTTCCAATGAAATGGCATGGCTCAGGCGCACGACGGCGGAACGTTTGGTCGCCCCTTCGTTCGCCTTCGTTTTCATATAACCGAACAGGTCCATTTCCACGGAATCCTTGATCGTGCACTCAGGTTTAAATTGAACGACGCCTTGGGCTTTATCGACGACGTCGAGATTCCATCGGAAAAATTGATTTCCCAGCCGGACGATATCATAGCGCAAACTTTGCCGCGAAGCGAAGGTATACACTTCCCCGTTCCCTCTGTGGAATTTTTTCAGCTCGGATATATTGGCGGTTCCTTCGCCATAATTTAAAGAGTTGGCTCGAAAGATGACCGAAAATGTCAATCCTTGATTTTTATTCATTTAGATCCTCTCCTCCATTTCGTTCATTCGCTTTTGAAATCAGCCCGGCAATCCAGGCGTTGCCCACCGTCGCAAAATCCAATTTGTTTTCATGAAGCGCTTCCAGCAATATTCCCGGTATTTCCAGGTCACAGCTGATATACGTCCGCATGACCGTGTCCATAAAGGTATTTTTGTCGTTGGAACGGACAGCGTTCAACAGGCGGTAGGCGATCCCTTGGGCTTTTTTGTCATTGCCGATTTTGTGTTTTACCTGTTCCGCACTCTTCACAAGCGCCCAGACATACCTTTTTTCCAAATTGCTGTCCACTTCGAAATCCCCCTTTGCGTAAATTTGATTCAAGTGGCGGATGATCGTCATTTGGACGACTTCGAAACTCGGATAGGAATTTTTGACCTTCCCCCGCAAAACCTCGGTGATGAAATGTTTGGGATCAATGCCCTGCAATAAAAGCCGAACCATGCCGCTTTTGTTCGTATGATGGATCTTTTCGAAGAGATTCGCGTGGTCGGAAAACAGCCGTACGAGGCTCGGCGTCATGACCATATAGTTCAGCAAAGTCCGTTTTGACTGATAATCGGAAGTATATTCATAGATCATATAATGGTTTTTCGTATAATCCGCCCGCAATTTTTGTTCGCGGACCAAATCAAAAACGATTTCATCAAAGGTCCTGTTCTCGCTTTTGATCCGGGCGTAAAATTGATTGGTTTGGTAAATCTCGTCAAAGGTTCCCCCGTAATACACAAAAACCGATTTCCCTTGCGACATGGTTGCTCCGGCCTGCGAACAGAAGATGAGCAGGCGGGCCAACGAGCAAAGGGGCAGCAATTCCTTTCCGTTTGAATCCCACGTCATGTTGATCGCGTTGCCGATGCTCAATGCCAGGGGAACGAATATCCCTTCATCAAAGGAATGCAAGGCGATGGGGAAATCCGTGAAGGAACACTTATGAACTTCCCGTTCTATGTAGGCTTTCATCTCTTCCAACGTTTTTTTCCTGAAGGGGCGCTTTAGCGAACTCAGGCTATTGGCGGACTTTCCCACAATGTTTAAGACTTCGTCCCGGTCCCCTTTCTCCAACGCTTCGTAAAATTCCCATTCTTCCAGCACCGGTAGCACAAAGTCTTTGTAAAAGGTTTCCTTTTGTTCTTCCAAACTCAAGCTGTTTTTGGAAACATTCAAAAAAGAGACCTGTCCGAAATACGGATTCAAATGCACCGTTTTAAAAAAATTGGCGGTTAGTTTATGGTCGATTTCCTCCGTCTTCAACAATTCGAGGAACCGATCGATCCATTGATCCGTTTCTTCACTGTATTTTTTCTCCTTTCGGTACGACTCCGCAAGCTCGATTAACCGGGCCCCTTCTTTCTTCTTCGAAAAATATTTTTCCGTCTTTTTCTTTATATCGTTGATCCGCCGATTCAGCTCCGTTTTGACGGAGGAATCGCCCTCTTTCCATTTTTTGTGGAGACCGCGGATGATCCTTTCTTCCCGCGAGGCCACGCTGTATTGCTTCAAATAATAGGCGAAGAAAGCCTCCGGCAGCAGTTCCAAATGCCTTTTTTCAATAATGATCCCGTCGGGGACGGTTTCGACTTTGACCCCATGGCTTTCCAAGATCTTTTTATAGCCCGCCAGAGCTAGGGTAAAAAACCATTCGCCCATCCTTACCGTCATCTTTTCCATGATTTGCTTTTCACCTCCTCCACATCTAAAAGTCCCAACCCCAACGACCTGCGGAAACTTACGCCATTGTCATAAAGCACCTGCAAATCATCCGGATGCCCTTCCAATTGGATGATCCCCTTGTTGGCCGTTAAATAAATGAATCTGTCTTCGCTTTGATGGAGATTTTCTTTGATCACCTGTTTCGTCATCGCCGCTTTCAGGACACGGATGGGGGCGTATGGCTTGCGGTTGGCGAGCCCCTCGATGATCAGTCCGGATATATATTGGAATTCCTTTTCAAAAAGACTGTCGGTAGACAGGACAGGCCCTTTTTCCTTCCTTTCCAGCAGGATGGGGGATTTCGTGGAAAAGGTGACGACCGGATCCGAGATGTTCACCTTGGGAAGCAATCGTTTTGACTTTAAATAAAAACGATAATTTTTATATTGATAATCTTTCTTTTTATGGCTCCCGTTTATCAGATGCATCATCCATTCATAGGATGAGCTGGAAACGGTTACAATCAATTCATCGCCAAAAATTTTATTGCCGTCGATCTTTAAATTTTTGATATAGGTGGAATATCCGAACGGCTTGATCTGATGTTTCCCGGTTTCAAATATTTGATCATAATACGCAGTTGACCCGTTTTTAATCATTTCTTTAATGATGGATAAAACGCCCAAACGGTAACCGATCGGGAGTTCGTCAATTTGAAAGGCCAGCTGGACTCTCATTTTTTCACCTCCTTTAATCTATTAAAATCATATTTTTTGACAAAATTCAACAATCGATTAAAATCCTGCCAACAAAAAAGATCGCCCTTCGGCGATCTTTTCCAAGATATTCAAAATTTCGCAAACCCGCTTCACGTTCAATATTCTTCTTCGATCACAGAAATGGGGAAAGGGCAATGTTTTTGGTTTTATCATTTTCATCTTCCGCGGTCGGCGATGTAAAGCGCCCCACACGCCATTTATATGGCCAATACTTTTATTGTCATCTTCCGTATGGTTCCAGAAAAGCCAAGTTTTAAGAGCTTCGCTCCTCGCTGTTTACTCTTCCGCCGTGCCGATTTCCGCTTCCACCTGAATCTCCACATTTCCCTGCACCGCCCGGGAGATCATGCAGCTTTTCTCCGCCTTTTCCGACAGAAGCCCGACTTTTTCCACATCTTTCCCGTCCGCTTCCGCCGTCAAGGTGACTTTGGGCCGGTGGATGATCTTTTTGTAGGTAAACACCCCCTGTTCCACTTCCACGATCCCTTCCGATTCCAATTTCAATTGGCTGACCGGGATCTTGGCCCGTTCCAGCATGGCGGCGAGGGTGATCAAATAGCAGGTGGCCGCCGCGCCGAGCAGCATCTCATCCGGGTTTGTTCCGACCCCCGGTCCGTCCATTTCCTTCGGAATGGAGATTTCCGCCTTCAACCCGCCCGCATCGATAAATCCGGTGCTGTTTCTTCCTCCGTGCCAGTCCGCTTTCAAGAGAAAATGATGTTCGGCCATGGTTTCCTCCTCAAATAAATAAAATGATCATCCATTTATTCCTATTTTACCGTTGCATATGTTTCTATTTCAAAATATATTGTCATCCGAGAAGATTCCCCCGCTTCTAAACGAAGAGAAAGGGGGACGGATCAGAAAAATTGATCGGGTTAATTTCCCTCCAGCGGAAAGGACCGCCCGGGCGTACCCTCCCTTTAAATCGGCGCAGGCATATCCAACAATTGAGGTCCGCTGGAAGGAACAGAGGCCGCCGCCTTTAAACTTTAGCGCAGGCGGCGGGGTACGCCCAATTATTTTACGTTCCGCTCAGCGTACGAAAATAACCATGATGCACCCGCTTCATATTGCAAGATTTCTTGGGTTTCATCGGCGGCGGGAGCTTTCACCTAAAATGGTGAAAATCAAGTCTAAACACGCCCGGACGGTTTCGTCCGGAGCCTTCCCGTCTTGCTTTCCAACCGACGCTTTTGAACTGATCCGGCAAGATTACGCCATAAACGGCTAAACCGTCAGGAAGCTCTACCTCAAAAGGATAGCCCTTTTGTTTACGGGTGATGGGGCAGACTGCAGCAAATCCTGTCAAACGGTTAAACTTCTTTGGTGATCGTACGATGCAGGGACGAACCCCTGCCTGTTCATGTCCGGCTTGTGGATTAAGGGTGGGCGTAACCAGATCGCCGCGTTCGGTTCCATTATATCAGCTCATTTCCTTGAGGGAGACCAAAATCAATTTCTTCGTGACGGTTCTCGGGAGTGATTTTCGCCAGGAGTTCGCCTAACGTCATTTTTCGCTTCAAGGGTATAATTTTTATTGACTGATTTTCTGCCGCAATTTCAATTTTTGAACCTTCTTCAATTTTTACTTGTTCCGCAATATATTTGGGGATCCGGATGGCCAGGGAATTTCCCCAATTTTGAACCGTCGTGGCCAACTTACTCCCTCTCCGATCTTTGTTTTTTCACTTCCGTCGTCTATTCCGGGAAATATTAATTTACCACCTGAAATCGAAGCTGTATATACTCGGTAAATCCCCGCATATCTAAACCGGTCTCTTTTTGACCGATGACGTCTCCGCATGAAAAAATTCGGTTGATCGCTCAGAGAGTCGATCCACATTATCCGATCGATGCAAAAAATAAAACGGTCTTATTTTACCGTTTATTGCTGCGCTTGGTTTCATTGCAATCGCATAATGATGGGATATCTTTCAAAAATTTGCCTATCCTTATTTTCCGGCTTTTGCAGTTGAATCATGAATCGGGCGGGAGGGGACGGCTGATCCCCGTCCTTTCCGAAAACATGCAAGTTTTTCCTGAAAAATTTTTCATCTGAAGACGCACCACGCCATCTCCCGATCTGCTTCGAAACCGGCGAAATGCCTTCTTTTCGGCGCCTCGATCCACGAAGGATATGCCGGACCGAAGCGCGCTCATGGAAAAACCCGCCATGATCCGTCTTTCGAAAAACCCGTATTCAACGGACGAAAAACATATGATATTCGACCGTTTCCAGGATTTTTTCCGCCCTTTGCAGCCAAGTATGCCTTTCCATGGCTTTTTTCCTGCCGTTGTCCGCGATCCTTTGCATTTTTTCCTCATCGTTAAAATATTCCCCTAACACTTCCTCCAGATCTTGACCGAACGCGTAAAAAAGGATGTCTTTCCCTTCTCGAAACTCTCGCCGCAAATAGCTGTTGCCGCTGGATAAACACACCGCGCCGTTCAACATGGCGGAAAAGATTCTCTCATGTCCGCCTTCGTGAAAATTCGGCAAAATATTCAAAACCACTTTCGCATCCGCCATTTTTTCTTGGACCCGTTCAAAAGGAAGGGAAGGATAAAATTTGACGGAAGGATGCCTATCCAAATAGGGCTCCCAGCCGTTGCCGAAGATTTCGATTCTCAATCCCAATTTGGATATACGTTGGATCACATCCAGCCGCCTTTTGTTGCGGACATACAAATCGACATACACCAAATTCTCCCAGAATCGATAATGGTTCAAATACTCGGTATCGATCCCCCGTTCCTCAAAGACGTCTTCCGCTGCCATGATCAGCGTCCGGTCATGGCCCGACAGATATCTTTCCATGATTTCATCGTACAATCGGGCGATCGATCGTCCTCCGGCGGACCACTTTTCCCGGTAAGAATCGGGATTGAAAACCGTGCCCGCAAAGAAAATATCGATGTTCCTCTTTCCTACGGATCTTCCGGAATCCGGGTGGGGACGGAAAGGGGCGCCATGGGGAATAAACACCTTTGTATATTCACCGTTGAGAAACCTTTTTAAAAAATCAACATGGGTTCGGTCCACACAGGAAACGATGAGGTTTTTCACGCCCCGGTTCAGCCGGTTAAGATGATACATGGGATGATCAACCAAAAATGCGAACAGGGGAATGTTCAAATAATCATACAGGGCGGTTTCCCCGATTTTTATGTCGATGCCCATCGCATTCATGGACAAAAAGAAGCGGACATCCCTTTCCTTTACCGTTTTCTCCAAATCAGCCGGCCATGAGGGACGAAGCAAATCCACGATCTCCGCATGATACCCAAGCTGTTGGAAAGCCGCCGCCAAATCTTGAATAAAATGCCGGAGCACATGATATTGGCTTTGGCCATTCAAAAGGACGATGGTTTTTTGCCGTTGATTCAAATCGATCACCTTCGTTTTCTGACGATCCGCCATGTTAAAAATCATCCGGCCTCCGGAATCGGCGGCCGGGGACAAATTGCCAGTGAATGATTCCGTCAATCCTGAACAGTTCTGGAAAAATGCTTGGCCTTTCGCTTTTAAAAAATTTCTGTATCTGAAAATCAAGAGGAAAACCCAGGCGGAAAAACGCTCTTACAACAGCTGCTCCCAGCTTAACGGCGTTCCTTTTTTCACATCCCGCTTCAATTCTTTTCCGAGGAGCATTTCATAATATTTCGGGGGCAAGCCGTACCCCGGCCGGATCACCCGGATGTTTTGCCGCGTCAATTTTTCCCCCGTCTTGATGTCTTCCGCCGCGTAAATCGACCTGCGGAACTTCAATGACGCCTGCTCCCTCTCCGTCGGACCGTAATGGATCCGTCCCAGCGACCGCCAGGCCCTCTCCGTTTCCAGAACGAGGGCCTTCATTTCTTCCGGTTCCAAGGAAAACGCCGCATCCACGCCGCCCTCGGCCCGCGATAAGGTAAAATGCTTTTCAATGACCGTCGCCCCCAGGGCGACAGCCGCGACCGCCACCCCCACCCCCAACGTATGATCCGACAGACCGACCTGGCAGTCAAACAGCTCTTTCATATGGGGGATGGTCAACAGGTTGGAATCCGCCGGATCGGCCGGATAGGTGCTGGTGCATTTTAATAGGATGAGATCTTTGCATCCGGCCTCCCTCGCCGTCCGGACCGTTTCATCCAGTTCGGCGGCGGTGGCCATCCCCGTGGAAATGATCATCGGCTTCCCCGTGGAAGCCACCTTTTTAATGAGCGGAATATCCGTGTTTTCAAACGAGGCGATTTTGTACATCGGCACATCCAGCTCTTCCAAAAAATCCACGGCCGTTTCGTCAAAAGGCGTGCTGAAAGGGATCATCCCCAATTCCCGGGCCCGGTCAAAGATGGGCTTGTGCCACTCCCAAGGGGTATAGGCCTGCTGATAGAGCCGATACAAGGTATTCCCTTTCCACAAGCTTTCACTGTCCTCAATGCGAAAATCGGGATTTTCCAAATTTAACGTCATCGTATCCGCCGTATAGGTTTGAATCTTCAGGGCGTCCGCCCCGGCCTTGGCGGCGGCTTCGACGATCGCCAGCGCCCGTTCCAGCGATTGATTGTGGTTCCCCGACATTTCGGCAATGATAAACGGTCTGTGTCCCGGCCCGATCTTTCTGCCTTCGATGACGATTTCGTTCATAGCCCCAATCCCCCGATCCATTTTTCGATCTCCCTTCGCTTATCCTGCCACTCCCGTTGAAAGAGCGCCATGGCGACGACGTCCGCATAGCGGCCGTTTTTCAGGACATGTTCCTTGAAAATCCCCTCCGTCCGGAACCCCAGCCGCTCGTGGTAACGGAGGCTCCGCTCATTGGAACGGAGAATCTCCGCGCATAATTTCCGGATCCCGGCTTCACCGAAGATAAAATTTAACGCCAGGTAGCCCATGATCGTCCCCGCCCCCTTCGGGGCGTCCGGGTCGCCGATGTAGAATCCCCAATAGCACTTGCCGTTCCTTTTGTCGATATCCGTAAAATTCACAAGCCCTATCGGGGTATCGTCGAAGGCGAAGATTTTTACGATCGTCCGCGGATCCTGCGCCGTTTTTTCAAACCATTTCCTGTGCTCTTCCATGGATATGATTCCGTCGTTGAACATGACCGAACGGATCGCTTCCCGGTTCCGCCAGTTCAACACCATTTCGAGATGGGAAGCATCCATGTCCACCAATCTCGCGCGCGCCAGCAGGTTCATCTTCCTTCCCCCATCATCGCCTTCAATACAGGATAAGTCTTGACCATGTCCCGATCGGCAAGTTCCCCTGCCCGTTCCGCCATCGCCCGGACTTTTTCGGGATCCTCCCTCAGCCGGGAGATCTCATGAAAGATCTTCTCCGGGGTCACTTCGCGGCTCCAGCCGAGATTCACGGCCGCCCCGAACGCGCTGACGGCTTCCGCCAATTCCCTTTGGTTTTCCGCCACAACCACGATCAGAGCGGGGAGCCCCAAAAACAAGCGTTCCCAGGTCGCCGTTCCCCCCGCTCCGATCGCCAAATCCGCTTCGTTCATCAGCTCCGCCAAGTTCGATACTTGACAATGGAAAAAAAGATGGGGATAGCTGCCGCAAATCTCCTCGATGCGCTTTTTCTTCGGGTTGGCGGCCCCCACCACCACATGAACGGCTGGCGGATCCTCAAGCCGCACCAGGGCCTCCAGCGCTTTTTCCGTTTCGTTGGTCGGGTCCGATCCGCCAAAAAACACAAGGATGTTGCGGATCTCTCCGTTACGGACCCTACGGGGGGCACGGAAAAATTCCTCCCGCAGCAAGGCGTATCCGGGGCCCAAAAGCTGCCGGCATCCCGGCGGAACCAAATCCTTGTACCTTTCCCGATACCGAAAAACATAATTCTGATCCAGGAGAATGTCGCAGTCATGCCTGCGGTTGGCCAGATCATCGATCACCATCAGTTGCTTTGCGAAGGGCTTCATCCGGGATTCCCATTTTTCGTCCAAGCCGTAATGGTCGACGACAAGAAAATCCGCCGAATCCAGATGCCGCTCCAAAAGGGACAAGGTTTCCCGGGCATCCCGTTCCCAGTTCCTTTCATACCATTGGAGAACCCGACGGTCTTCCACTTCCGGCAGGGTGAAAACGGGAAAATGCTGTTCCCGGATCAGGGAAATGACGTTTCCCTCCATTTCCCTGCATACAAAAAAGCTGTCGGCTTTCCTCTGTCGCAATTGGCCGGCCAGCGTTAAACACCGCATGACGTGCCCCGTTCCGATGGTGACGGATGAATCCACGCGAAAGACGATCTTCATGGAAAACACAACCTACAGTTTCTTTTGTTCGACATGGGCGTTTATTTCCGCCCATTCCGGGTTTTCCCTTAAAACCCGGAGGACATCGTCCATGGTAAACAACGGATTTTCCGGATACAGTCTTTCGATGATCTTTTGAATGAGCAGAAAATCTTCCCCGGTGTCCACCGTCCACCGGTGGCGGCTTTCATCCGCCGGATGGGAAACATTCCCGATCCGGAACCGGTCCGGGTGCCTATAAATATAGGCGGTGACATGTTCCCGGGAGGCCGGATCCTTCGCCTCTTCAAAGGCCCGTTTCAACGCCCGGAAGGAGACGACTTCCGTGTCCATCCCCCGCGGATAGGTCCGCTCCAATGTGTTAGACACATAATCATACTTCCCTTGATTCCGTACATAGCAGGCGACCACCCGGTCGATGACCGCCGGGTCGATGATGGGGCAATCCGCCGTCAGGCGGACGACGGGATCCGCATGAAAGCGGACGGCCGTTTCATAATAACGGGCCAAGACGTCTTCTTCCGGCCCGCGGTACACGGGAACGAAAAGTTCCCGGCAAAGCCGGACGATGGGGTCATCCCGTTCATTTTCCGTCGTGGCGACGACGACCGCCTCCACCGTCTTCGCCCTTTTTACCCTTTCCACCTGATATTCCAGCAGCGGTTTCCCCAGCACCTTCTTCAACACCTTCCCGGGGAGCCGGGTGGAACCGGTGCGGGCTTGAATAATCGCCGTGACTTTCACCTTCGCATCATCCTATTTCCGGTATTGGCCAACGGTTCTTTTCACCGCCTCGATGACATCGCGGACGTCCTGCTCGGACATGGCCGGAAAGAGGGGCAGGGTGAGGATTTCTTCGTACACCCTTTCCGCCTTCGGGCAGATCCCTTTGTCATACCCCAGCTTCCGGTAATACGGCTGATAATGAACGGGGATGTAATGGACGTTCACCCCGATATTTTGCCGTTGCAGCGCTTCAAAGATTTCCCTTCGGGATGCGGCGAGTTTTTCCGGTCTCAGCCGGATCACATACAGATGCCAGCCGGATTCGGCCCATTCCGGCTGATGCGGGAGGATGAGCTCGTCCATCCCCTTGAACGCATCATTGTACATGGCCGCATACCGGCGCCGCAACTCCAGGAACTTTTCGATCTTTTTCAGCTGGCTGAGCCCCAATGCCGCCTGAATATCGGTCAAGCGGTAATTGTAACCGAGGAATTGCATCTCATAATACCACGGGCCGTGGTCTTCGGCCATCCTGCTCCGGTCCCGGGTGATCCCGTGGGTCCGGAACTGGAGCAGCCTTTCGTAGTATTCTTCGTTATTCGTGACAATGATCCCGCCTTCCCCCGTCGTGATCAGTTTTACCGGATGGAAGCTGAACATCGTCATATCGCTGATCGATCCGACTTTTCTCCCCTTGTACACCGCTCCCAGGGCGTGGGCCGCATCTTCAATGACGACGAGGCGATGCTTTTCGGCGATTTCCAAAATCGGATCCAAATCTGCGGGCTGTCCGGCGAAATCCACCGGGATGATCGCTTTCGTCCGTTCCGTGATCTTTTCTTCCACGCTTTGGGGATCGATATTGTACGTCTTCTCATCGATATCGGCGAAAACGGGGACGCCGCCCCGGTAAAGGACGCAATTTGCGCTGGCGGCAAAGGTCATCGGGGTGGTGATGACCTCGTCTCCCTCCCCGATCCCCGCCGCAAAACAGGCGCCGTGCAGCGCCGCGGTGCCGTTGGAAAAAGCGACGGCGTATTTTGCCCCGACGTAGTCGGCGATCGCCCGTTCAAAACGGGAAACATAGGGGCCGGTCGTGAGAAAATCCCCCTTCAATGCCTCGACGACCGCTTCGATATCCTCCTCGTCGATCCATTGCCGGCCATAGGGCAAATAGCTCTCCCTGACCGGCCGGAATGTTGTCCGTTCCATCTCTTCATCTCCCCAAACGGAAAAAACAGATGCACGCCTATATTTCTTCCACCAGTTTGCGCAATTGTTCCACCGTCAGCCATTGGGTGTTGGTGTCGCTGGTGTATTTAAACCCTTCCGGCAACGGTTTTCCGCCCTCGAGCCCTTCCTTGGACCACCAGGGAAATTCCGGCTGAATCACATAATAAGTGTCAAATTCCAGCGTGTGGCGGGCATCGTCCTCGGAGATCATCGCTTCATGCAGCTTTTCTCCCGGCCGGATGCCGACGATCTCGATTTCGCATTCCGGCGCGATCGCCACCGCCAAATCGAGCACCCGCATGCTCGGGATCTTCGGCACAAAGATCTCCCCGCCCCGCATGCGCCGCAGGCTGTCAATGACGAATTGGACGCCCTGGTCCAGGGTGATCCAGAAACGGGTCATCCTTTCGTCCGTGATCGGCAATTTGCCGGTATGGCGGATTTTTTTGAAGAAGGGGACGACGCTCCCCCGGCTTCCGGCCACATTTCCGTAGCGGACCACCGAAAACCGGGTTTCTTTTCCGCCCACATAGGAGTTGGCGGCGACAAACAGTTTGTCCGAAGCCAGCTTCGTAGCCCCGTAAAGGTTGACGGGACTGCAGGCCTTGTCCGTGCTCAGGGCGATGACCCGCCGGACGCCCCGATCGATGGCGGCTTCAATGACGTTTTGTGCGCCGTAAATATTGGTTTTAATGGCTTCGAAGGGGTTGTATTCGCAGGCGGGCACCTGCTTCATGGCCGCCGCGTGGACGACGATGTCCACCCCGTCAAAGGCCCGGTACAGCCGGTCTTTATCCCGGACATCCCCGATAAAGAAACGGATGCGGGGATCCTTAAATTCCTGGGCCATTTCATATTGTTTCAGTTCATCCCGACTGAATACGATCACCTTTTTGATGTCGTATTCCAATATTTTTTTCACGAATTTTTTCCCGAAGGAACCGGTGCCGCCGGTTACCAAAACCACTTTTCCGTCCAATTCCATGTCTGATCCTTCCTTGCCAGTTGTTGTTGATAAAGGCCAAGCCGTTCACCTGATACCGGTGAAGTTCAACAAGAAAAATCCGGAATGCTGCTGGGCTCCGGCCATTCCAAATCCTTCGGCATCCGCTTCATTTTACCCGACTTTTTGGACTTCGGCCAATACCTCGCCGCCGATCTTCTTGATTTCCTCCTTGACCGTCCGGAAGGCGGCTTCCCATGCGTCCACCAGCCGCCGGTATTCCTTCACGACCGTTTGCCCTTTTTTTATGGCATCCTCGCTGTTCCGGACGGCGGCAATTTCCTTGGAGGCAATTTCCGTTTCAAATTGGGTCATCGAACGAAGGAAGATTTTGTAGACGAGGGTGTTCTGCAAGCCGTTGACCTTTCCTTCCAGCGACTGATACAAATGCTCCATTTTGTGCAGTTTGCGCATTTGCAGCGTTTGCTCGATTTTTGCCGTCATTTTTCGGATCTCATCAATCTTTTCTCCGATGCTTTCCGATTCGGAGACGATGGTTTTCCATTTTTCTTCGATGAAGGCAAGATCGTAATTCGGCCGCTCGTCGGTGAACCAGGGCAGCACGATCCCGTTTTTCGGCAGTTCGTCAACGAGGGAGGATAATTCCCGGTAAATCGTATGCTCGATTTTCGCCCCCTTTTTCGTCGTATTGTAGACCGTCTTCCCTATCATCCCTTCGAGGACGTATTCCATCGATTTTTTCATTTGCATGTACCCTTCGTTGGTCAGCACTTTTCCGCCGTCGACAGATTCGGTTTCAAAGGTCCCTTCCATTTCTTTCTCGCCCAGTTCGCTGTCAACCATATCATATTCGATCCCGGAAGCATAGCGTTTCCGTTCGCGGAAGGAAAAATTTTGCCCCACTAAAAGGATGGGGTTGCAGTTTAACCGGTCCAAAATCTGCAAGGTGATGATGGCAATGGAGGGCGAATCCATCGCGATATCGATATCGGCAAGTTCCCGGTGTTTCAGCGTGTAGGCGGAAAGCCAGTCCTGGCTCGTGATGAAATGGGCCATCTTGCCGGGATAATCCTTCAGCGTTTCGAAGCCGACGCTCGAACCGAACACCAACGGGATCTCTGTAATCCCCTTTTCTTTCAATTTTTGAAAAACGAATTGATTATGGGGCGTCGGATCGTAGGTAAAGGCGGCATGGGGATAGATGCCGTGCTCGATCAGGGCGTTGATGGCCGACCCGACGGAAAAGATGTAGGCGGATCGGTCCTCTTTGATCCTTTTCAGGTGGTCGAATTCTTCATTTAGCGATGGTCCGGCCGCAACCAGGACGGCAGGCTTGTTCTCGAAAAGGGAACGGTCAAAATCCGCCAGCAGATTCGGCGTCTTCAACAAAGAGGGGAAATTTTGCAGACTGTTGATTATCCACCTTTTTTCGAAATGGAGGGTCGTCACATACCGGGATTTTTTCTCTTTCAAATATTGCTGAAACCCGGATAAGTATCGGGCGACCTCCTCTTTAAAAATCCTTTCGTAGCTCGGCAATATGACGAGCTGCGGCGGGCGGTTGACATCATCCACATCTTGGACGATGGCGGACAAAATCTGTTCCTCTTTCTCGATCAAATGGAGATGCTTCAACCCTTTGAAAAATTTCCTTTTTTTTATGTCATAAACGGATAAAGCCGCTTTTAAGACTTCCGGAGAAAATTCGATGACCGAAAACCAGGGGGGCGACATCCTTTCGGCGATCGCGTCGATATGATAGCCCAAGCCGAAGCCGATAAAAATGACCGGCTCTTTTTCTTTCAGTTTCCCCCTCAATCTTTCCATAATCATAGCGGCTTCCTTCCCGGGATCATAGCCGCTGTGAACCAGAAGCATCCGCCCGTTTTTTTCGATTTGCAGCGTCTTTTGCCCGTTTTTTGCCTCGACGCAGCCCACCCGTCCGGAATCGAAAACGGCATCGAGGCGCTCTAAAATTCCGCTCGCTTTCTCCTTCAAAAAGACCCGGTTATCCGTTAACATCGGTACCTTCCTCTGCTGTCAAACGTTCCTTGATTTGCTGAAACAGGGGCAAAATTTCATAGGTGATCAAGTCGGCCAAAAGGACAAGGTCCCGGGCTTCCAGCGCTTGAACCAGCTGGCCCGAAACCGATTGGATGCCGCTTATGATCGGATCCGGATTGGACAAAATCCTCGTTTTGGAAAAGATTTTCAGCAAATACTCCATCCCTTCGGACAGATCGCTCATCTGCCGCCATACGGCAGGGGAGGATTCGCCGGAATAGAGGGTTTGCGAAAGCTCTTGCAAAATCCCTGCCGCCCGGCCGACGTAGCCGAGGATTTCCCTTTTCGCTTCCGATAGCCATTCTTCTTCTGTAATCCCCACGATCTCGACAGGCAGCTCTTTATTCCAATATTCGTCAACCAACGAATAGATATCCCCGTAGTAAGGCATCCCGCTGACGAGAAAATGGCTGAATACCAATCCGTTTTCATTTAAGGCCTTATTGATTTGCTCCATGAATTGACGGACGGCGCCGGGATCCCTTTCCGGCAGATGAATCGCTTGATCCTGAAAGATGAATTGCATCGCCATGCTCCTTACAGTTCCTTTTTACTAATTATATCGTCCGGATCCGCCGATTTTAAAGATTCGATTTCTGGGATGCCCGGTCCGGCCGGCGGGATGCCCATTGCGCTTTCCGCCATTTTCCCGGTCAAGGCGTCCCTCCTTTCCCCGGATTCATCCGAAAAAAAATCCGAAAGGCCGGTTCCGTTCCGAACCCGGCCCTTGCCTTCCGCTGTCTCCCGCTTATCGGCGGCAGATCGCCAAAGCGTAAGGACCCGGTCGAACAATTTGCCCGTTTCCTTCTTTGTAGTCCGGATTCCTGCTCCCCTGTCCGGGCTTCCGCCCCATCCGGTCTCATTCATCGGCGGCACGCCCCGGAGGCCGTTCCTTCAGCCGGGGTTCTGCAAGATGCCATTCGGATTCGCCTCCCAACGGTGGCTCCTTTTCTTTTCCCGGTCGACGCAATGCAAGGGAAGAGCTTTTCCGCCCGCCGTTTCCCATCCTTGCGGAGATAAAAAAATGGGCTGCTTTGTAAGCAAAAGCAGCCTGAATTTCCCTTCATGCAAACCATGGGCAGGGCCGGCTTCCCCGGCCCGCGGTTCGCCCCTTGCCTTTCATTTTCCGGGCTTTTCTTCCCCGTCGGTTCGACAGCAAAAGTTTCGTACGACAGCGAATCCTTAGTTTTCGGCGGTTTCATGCGTTCTCGCATCGCCGATCCGCCGCAAATGATTCTCACTAAGTTTACGGAAGGCTTTTTTCGACCTCCTCGATCATTTCCCGGACGGAGACTAACCCGCCGCCGGACAAGTACCAAAAGTTCGGATCCAAATATACGATATGGCCTTCCTGATAGGCTTTCGTCTTTTTCACCAATTCGTTTTCCACCGTATCTTTCGCGTTCGTTTTCCCGCCGACCACGGCCGTCCGGTCGACGACGAACAAGTAATCCGGATTTTTTTCCAAAATGTATTCGAAGGAAACGCTTTGGCCGTGGGTGGATACTTCGATATTCGGGTCGACGGGCTTAAAGCCGAGGACATCGTGGATCAAACCGAAACGGGAACCCGGTCCGAACGCGCTCACTTTTCCTTCATTGGCCAAAAGGATCAGCGCGTTTTTATTTGCCTCTTCCGCCTTCTTTTTCACCTGGGCGATTTTTTCTTCGATCTTGGCGATTTCATCATTGACAAACGCTTCTTTGCCGAAAATTTTTCCTAACGTTTGCACGTTTTCTTTAAAGGAATCGAGGTACCGGGACGTATCCAGGCCCATGTAGACAGTCGGACCAAGTTTTGTAAATTCTTCATACAAGTCGGACTGCCTGCCGGAGATAATGATCAGATCGGGATCGATTTCCGCAATCTTTTCGAAATCCGGCTCTTTTAAGCTGCCGACATTCACATATTTTTTATCCTTATATTTTTCCAGATAGGGCGGGATGTTGGCCTGGGGCACGCCGGTTACTTCGATGCCCATCAGATCCAGCGTATCCAGCATGCCGAAATCGAAGACAACGATCTTTTCCGGATTTTTTTCCACCTTCGTTTTTCCCAATGGATGGGTGATGGTTAACGTTTCCGATTTTTTCTCATCGCCTTGGGAAGAACTCTGATCCGCTTTCCCGCAGCCGGTGATCATGAATCCCAGGACGATAAGGAAAAGGAACGGAAAGAAACGGTATTTTTTCATCATGACCTGCCTCCCATTTTTTTACGTAAAATATAAACAAATCTTGCAGTTTTTATAGTTTTCGATGGAAATATCCATATCATATACTTCCCGCAGGATGTCGCGGTCGATCATCTCGTCCGCCGGCCCCTCCTTGACGATGACGCCGTTTTTCAGGGCGACGATATAATCGGAATAGACGGAAGCGAAATTGATGTCATGGATGACCAGGATGATCGTTTTCCCCTGTTCGTCCGCCAGGCGGCGCAAGGTTTTCATGATTTGCACGGAATGTTTCATATCCAGGTTGTTCAACGGTTCATCCAGCAGAATATAATCCGTGTCCTGCGCGATGACCATGGCGATGAAGGCGCGCTGCCGCTGGCCGCCGCTCAAATTTTGCAAATATTCGTGTTGTATCTCTTCCAAATCCATATAGCGGATGGCCTGATCGACCTTTTCCCAATCCTCTTGCGTCAGCCTTCCTTCCGAGTAGGGGAAGCGTCCGAAGGAAACGAGTTCCCGGACGGTCAAGCGCAGCTGAATGTGATTCGTCTGTTTCAAAATGGCAATTTTCTTGGCCAATTCCCGGGATTTTCGCTTGCTGATTTCCGTGCCGTCGATGTAGATTTCCCCTTCATCTTTTAAAATGAGGCGGCTGATCATCGACAGCAACGTGCTTTTTCCGGCGCCGTTCGGGCCGATGAAAGAGGTGATCTTCCCTTTCCGGATCCGGACGGAAACATCGCGAATGACCTCTTTCGAGCCAAAACGTTTCGTTACATGCCGCACATCTACCATGACCGATTCTCCTTCAGCAAAAGATAGATGAAATAGATGCCGCCGATGAAATTGATGATAACGCTCAAAGTGGTGGAAAAGGAGAAAACGCGCTCGACGATCCATTGCCCGCCGACGAGGGCGATGATGCTGATGAGGATCGCCCCCAAGATTAATTCCCGATGACGATAGGTTTTTAAATATTCATAGGAGAGGTTGGCGACGAGCAGACCGAGAAAGGTGACGGGCCCGGCCAGGGCCGTGGAAATGCTCGTCAAAACCGCCACAATGACCATGAACCGTCTGGCCGCCACATCAAAATCGACGCCCAAATTGATCGCATGGTCGCGGCCCAAAGCCATGACATCCAAATATTTCAAATCCCGGACAAAGAAAAGAGCGGCCGCCGCAAACAGCGCAAAGGCGAGATAAAGCACGTCGATGTTAAGGTTGTTGAAGGAAGCGAACATCCGGTCTTGAACGATTTGGAATTCATTCGGATCGATCAGCACCTGCATGAAGGAAGAGAAGCTTTCGAAAAAGGTGCCGACGACGAACCCGATGAGCAACAAGAAGTAAATATTTTGTTCCTTTTTAAAAAGGAAATGGTACATCAGGACGGAAAACAGAATCATGATACCGGCATTGAGGAGAAACTGAATGTTCCGGTCCATCATCGTAAGCCGGGTCGAACCGAAAAGAAAGATGATGACCGTGTTCAATAACATGTACAAGTCATCCAATCCCATGATGCTCGGCGTCAAAATTCGGTTTTGGGTAATCGTCTGGAAAACGACGGTTGAAAAGGCGACGGCAGCACCCGTGAGGATGATGGCCGCGATCTTCATGGCCCGCCGCGGCAGGATGTAGGAAATATTCCCTGACAAACCGGAAAAGAGGAACAGGGCGATGAGGAGGACGGCCAAGAAAACCAACAGCCAAATTTTTCCTTTAAGCCGCTTCATTCCTTTTACTCCTTAACAGCAAGTAGATGAAGATGCCGCTGCCGATCACGCCAACCGTCAAATGAATCGGAATTTCATAGGGATAGATGATTAATCTCCCCAGGATGTCGCAGGCCAATAGAAACACGGATCCGAATAAAGCCGTTTCGGGCAGGCTTCTTTGCAAATGGTCGCCGCGGTAGATGGAAACGATGTTCGGAACGATCAGGCCCAGAAACGGAATGACGCCGACGGTGATAATGACCGACGATGTAATGAAAGCGACGATCACCAATCCGAGACGGACAACGTTTTTGTAGTTTAAGCCAAGGTTTTTGGAAAAGTCTTCCCCCATGCCGGCGATCGTAAATCGGTTCGCATACAAATAGGCGAGCATGACCAGGGGCACGCTGATGAAAATCAGTTCGTATCTGCCTTTGATCACGTTGGAAAAATCGCCGATCAGCCAAGACGAAATATTTTGGATCAAATCATACCGGTAGGCAAAAAAGGTGGAGATGGAACTGACGATATTCCCCAGCATCAGCCCGACGAGGGGGATGAAAACGGGATCTTTGAACTTGATATTGTCCACGATTTTCATGAACAAGTAGGTGCCCAAAAGGGCGAACAGAAAGGCGACCGCCATTTTTAAAAAAGGGCCGGATCGGGAAAAGACCAGCAAAGCGATCAAGATCCCCAATTTGGCAAAATCCATCGTTCCCGCCGTCGTCGGAGACACGAATTTGTTCCTGCTCAATTGCTGCATGATGAGGCCGGCGATGCTCAAGCCTGCGCCGGCGGCGACAATGCTCAGCAGGCGGGGAAGGCGGCTGATCAGCAAGATTTCCTTTTGTTCCCCCGACAAATGAAAGACATCCTTGATGCCGACATCCGACACGCCGATAAAAAGCGAGGCGGCGGACAAGATCAGCATCGAGAGGAGCAAAACGATTTTGTTCATAGGCTTCGTTCGCTTTCTTCCGGAAGAAATGTCGGCAAATAAAAATGAGAACCATTCTCATTTATAATGATAATGAGAATAATTCTCACTGTCAATCCGTTTTTTGAAAATGTTTGAGTCAAGCGTATGTGGGCAATTTTTTACCCGGCGCCTATGTCCGGCCGGCGGCACCCCGCAATTGATCATTTCCAGGGCATCCGGGAGTAAGACGGATGTCCGGGGAACCGACATTTCCGGCTGGCCATGGACCGGAAGGTCTATTGTTCAAATTGCATGGTTTCGACCAACATGGAAGTTTTATTGTTCTACATAGAGAAGGAATTTTCAATATTCATGGATTCCCGGACCGGAATGTTCGATATTTTTCTATTCTTCATCTCCGGATCGTTCCACATCCAAAGCACAATGTTCGACATTTTTTGCCAAATGTTCAAGAATGGATCCTTTTTGTTCAACATCTGGAGGAATTCGTTCAACATTCCGTCTGCCTTTCCCGGCTGACTGTCCAACATTATAACCGGATCGTCCAATATCTGAGAAAAAACGTCCAACACCGCATGGGACTGTCCAACATTTTCAAAAAAATGTCCATCATTTGAAATTTTTTGTCCAACATGGAAAAAAATTTGTCCAACATCACAGAAAAAATGTCCATCATCCGGGAAAAAACGTCCATCATCGGGCAAAAAATGTCCATCATCCTTTCCCGTGTCCGACATCCGCTGCCGTTTGTCCAACATCGATGCCCCTAACTGGTTAACAAAAAACAGAAAAGGTACAGTGAATATAATGATGCGGAGAAATCCGTTTTTTTTCACGATGGTTGAAAAAATCCCCGCCATTTCCTTCCAAGCAATCTTTTCAATCGTTTGGATATCCGGATATTCTTGATACTCCATGGTTTTTGCTCCTTCAGTTGTCTTATTTATTCTGCCAAGTCAGCCCCTTTTTCATGATTTGTCTTTACCCGACGCGCTTATGCCGGGTTCCCCCTTCATTGGATGAGCGTCTTCGATCGCTCACCTACTTGAAAAGGGCGTCTTCGATCGCTCACCTATTGAAGGGCTAAACTTTGCCCGCAAATATTTTACTCATACTTTGAAAATTTCCAATTTCCTTTTCACGAAAAAGCGGCCGTTGTTTCACGGCCGTCCCAGTCATTGGTATGATTCGGGAAAGCGGTTGCTCCCGCCCGGTCCCACCCGCAGACCTGCGCCTATGCCGGACCTGTAAATTCCCCCGCAGGCCGGCGTTACATCCGCAAGCAAAGAAAAAGAGACTCCGAAGAATTGACTTCGAAGTCTCTCGTTTGCCGATTAGCGCAACAATTGCAGGACGCCTTGGGGCAATTGGTTGGCTTGGGCCAGCATCGCTTGCGCGGCTTGGGTCAGGATGCTGTTCTTGGTGAATTCCATCATTTCTTTTGCCATATCCACGTCACGGATCCGGGATTCGGCGGCCGTCAAGTTTTCAGCGGCGGCACCCAAGTTGTTGATGGTGTGTTCCAAACGGTTTTGCATGGCCCCGAGTTTCGCCCGTTCGGAAGAAACTTTGTCAATAGCGTTGTCAATGGTTGTGATCGCGTTATTCGCGCCGGATTGGGAACTGATATCTATGCCGCTGACGCCCAAACCGGAAGCTCTCATGCTGGATATTGTCAGCGTCACATTTTGGTCTTGATTCGCGCCGATATGGAAGATCAATCCGGACCCTGACAATGAACCGTCCAACAGATTTTTGGTGTTGAATTGGGTCGTATTGGCGATGCGGTCGATTTCTTGAAGCAATTGATCCACTTCTTTTTGCAGTTCCGCACGGTCGTTGTCGGTGTTCGTGTCGTTGGCGGATTGCACGGCCAGTTCACGAATCCGTTGCAGGATCGCGTGGGTTTCATTCAAAGCGCCTTCCGCCGTTTGGATCAGGCTGATGCCGTCTTGGGCGTTTTTCGTCGCCATTTCCAGGCCGCGGATTTGCCCGCGCATTTTTTCGGAGATGGCGAGACCAGCGGCGTCGTCGCCGGCGCGGTTGATCCGGTAACCGGAAGAAAGTTTTTCAAGGTTTTTCGCCGTTTGGGTGTTGTTGAAAGAGAGTTGGCGATAGGTGTTCAACGCCGAAATGTTATGGTTGATTCTCATTACCGATTCCTCCTTGAATTTTTTTGTTCACATCCTTGTGAACGCTTTGGTAAACGGGTTTTGAGGTCGGCCGCCCTCGTAAACCGTTGCATCCTTTATATCGGAAAGCGAGGGAAAAGTTTTAATGGAAACAGACAAATTTTTTAATTTTTATAGGACTTTTTTACCAGGTCCAAAAGGCCTGGGGTAAGGCTGCCCGCCAGCCGGTTTTCCGCTTGAATCTGTTCGTAAATTTCACTCCGGTAGATCTCCAGCGATTTCGGCGCCTCGATGCCGATCTTGACCTGTTCCCCTTGGACGTCCAGGATAGTAATGCGGATGTTTTCCCCGATCTGGATCGATTGGCCGTTTTTTCTGGTTAATACGAGCATCATTTCACCCCTCCGCCGGCATCGGCACCCTTTTTCGGAAACAGCGGATGCTTGGTGGTATAGGGGACATTGTTCAAAACGACCTGTTTCGCCTTGCGGTTTTTCCGGTTGATGACGACGGGAGCCTGCAGATTGGCGGTCGTGTTTTCGAAGGGATCATGGACCGTCAGGATCACGGAAACCTTTACGTCTTCCGGCCTTTCGATCCCCAGCTGTTCCGCCGCCGCATCTTCCAAATCAAACGCATAGTCTTTAAAAAAGAAGAAAGGATCGGTGATGACAAAGGCGAGTTCCGGCGTCGCGACCGATTGCATGATTTCAAAAAGCCCGTCGTCCGTAAACGGGAGAATCACAAACCTCGTTTCTTCCCAAAATCCGGGGATCCCGTTTTCAAAAGTGATCATATCCTTTTCATCAATGTCTATTTCGTCAAAGTATTTCGTTTTAATTTTCATGGGTTTCACCCTCTATACCTTTTCGTCGAACAGATGGACGAAATCGATTTTTAACGAAGGCCAGCGCTCCATATACACGCGGACCTCTCCCGGGATGTACGTATGAACGGGTTTTCGCGGCAGCGCCTCGATCACCGGCTTTTGCGGCAGGGCACGGATATGCACCTTCGCCGGTTTATAATGGAATTTGACGCTGAAAAAGGAAGGCACCCAGCCGACATTGAACCGTTTTTCCTCCCCTTCGCTGTTTTCGACCGCCTGTTTGGCGATCGGATTTCCCCCGTTTTCGATCCGCATCAGTTCATCACCCTGATCTCTTCTTCGGGCGATGTTTTTCAGCCATTCCTGATAGGCTTTCTCCGCATACATTTCGTTCGTCCGCAAAATATTTTGCAAATTCCGGTCTTCCCAAGCCTGCGTTTGATCGATGACGAGTTTTCCCTTTTCCGTTTCGATTTCCAAGATGGCTTTCGGCTGCCGGATCGTAACGATCGCCTTCGGCTGTTCGATGGACTGGATCGGTTTTTCCCGCACCAGGCCGATCCTGGCCATCACGGATTCCATCCGGATTTGCGGAAGCCGCATCCCTTTCCCTCCCGTTCATTGTGTCACGGATCATAAATAATGAAAAGCGCTCAATCGCATTCGCGAAATCCTTGAAAAAAATTTTGATGACTCTTGCGCAAGAGAAGGCGCCTGCTTCTGGCAAGTCCGTGGGAACTTTTATTTTCTGAGCCTTCTCTTTTTTTGCCGATCATCCTGCGGCGGGAAAAAATTCAGTCAAACCAATCGCCCGCACTCCCATGCCCTTTTCAGCCGCCGCGCTTCCATTCGGTTCCCCCGACCGGCGGGATAAAAAGGGGGCCTTAAACCACGGCGCGGGGTTTATCAGCCCCTTGTTTCCCAAACATTTTACCCCCGCAGGCAAAACGACGGGGCAGGCACATAAAGAAAAAAGCTATCCGCGCAGGAATAGCTTAATTCAGAAAATCGACGAGGGTCGGCTGGATGATGCGGGCACCTACGGCAAGGGCCGCCCGATGGACGGATTCTTGGGTCGTCAGTTCCACGATCACCTTTTCCACGTCCACATCTTCGTTCGCGGACAAAACGTCCTTGGCGAAGACCTCCTGCTTCGATAAGCGATCCTCCATCAGCTCGACGCGGTTTTGCTTGGCGCCGATGTTGGCCCGTTCCGCCAGGAAACGGTCGATGACCGATTGGATCTCACCGATATAGTCGTCCAGCTGGTCGTCCGGAACCGCGGGATTGTTCAGATCATTGATCAGCCGTTGAAGGACGCCGGTGTCCTCAAATAAATCGTCGAAAAGGGCCTGCCCGTCCGTGTTCACCTTCATCCGGATGCCGTTAAAGACTTCAATTTCAATATCCCCTGTCGCAAACGTCCCGTTCGGCCGCACATTTGTTTTCGATCCGTTAAAAATATATTTTCCGGCGATATCCGTGTCCCCGATCAGCAAGAGCTGCTCCTTCAGCTGCTCGATCTCTTTCCCGATGAAGCCCCTTTGATTTTCTTCATACGTCCCGTTGGCCGCCTGCACCGTCAGTTCCCGGATCCGCTGCAGCACCTGGACGGCCTCTTCCAGGGCGGCATCGGTCGTGTCCAGCCAGTTGGTAACCTCGCCGATGTTTCTTTGATACTGCTCAATACGGTTCACATCCGTCCGGTAGCTTAAACCGAGCATCGCCACGACCGGATCGTCGGAAGGACGGGTAATTTTCTTTTTGGTCAGCAGCTGATTTTGCAGTTTTTCCAATCGATTATAGCTTGTCGACAGATTCCGGATCATATTTTGGGATAACATGGATTGGGTTACCCGCATCGCGTTCACCACCTATCCTCGAATTCTCTGAAAATCCTTATCGCCCCTCCCGGCGGGCGGCGATGTGTGCCCGCCGCCGGGCCTGCCCTCTATTTCTTTCTTCAACGTCCGACGATGCCCATACCGTTGATGATTTTATCGATCATTTCGTCAATGACCGTGATGATCCTTGCCGATGCGTTATAGGCATGCTGGAACGTGATCATGTTCGTCATTTCCTCATCCAGGGAAACGGAGCTGATCGATTTCCGGTTGTAATCGACCGAATCGACCAAGACCTGGACGTTGTCCCGGTCTTTTATGGCGTTTTGGGCATCGACGCCCAATTTGCCGATAATGCCGGCATAATAGGAATCGATGGTTCCATTCATGTTGGGAGGCAGTTGGGCCTTCGTAAGATAATCGTTAAAGTTCTTCGATTTGATGGCCGCAAGGAGGGCGGCGTTTCCGTTATCCCCGGAATCGCCGGAATTCAGCCCGGCGGCAATTTTGCTCGTATCTTCCAGGATCGTTTGGCTGACCCGGATCGTTCCCGCCGGATTGGCGGGGTCAAATTCAAAAAAGTCCAGACCGGACGGGGCGGTTCCTCCCAGGCTGTATCCGGCCCGATGGACGGCATTGAATTCATTGGCGAAGGCCAAAGTGAAATTGTGCAGTTTTTGAATCATTTCCGGATAAATCCCTTTCACTTGGCCGCTGTCCTGATAGCCGAAGCTCTCGATCAAGGCCCCCAATTCCCCAAGGAAGGAGAAATCCGGCAAACTTTGCTCCCCGACCATGACCGTCTGCACGCTTCCCGACAGGGATTCGGACTGCCCGTTTTCATCCAGCACCTTGACCTCATTGACGGCGGTCCTGCCGGAAGCCGGGTCGGCGTGGATGAGATAAACCGGCGGCGCGTAGGAAGAACCGTCGTTTTTGACGAGTTCGATTTGATAGACCCCGACCGCCGAAGGATCGGCCTTTCCGTAATTTTTCGGAACGACGGTCTTCACTTTGATGTTGACCAAGGAAGAAAGCTGGTCAACGAGCAAATCCCGGCGGTCATACAGATCGTTGGGCAACTGGCCGCTCGGCTCGATGCTTGCGATCTGTTTGTTCAGCTGATCGATTTGGGAAAGGAGGGTATTGATTTCCTTCGTTTTGACGGAGATTTGATTTCCGATTTCATTTTTCATCCGGACCAAAGAATTGTAATAGTAGTTGATCGTTTCCGCGAGCATCTCCCCGGTGGAGGCCACGACTTCGCGGGCGCCGGTGTTCTCCGTATGGTTCGCCAAATCCTGCAGGGCCTTCCAGAACTTCTCCATCACCGAATGGAGGCCGCTTTCCGACGGCTCGTTCATGATCTCCTCAATTTTTCCCAAAGAATCCGCCAGCGTGGCGTAATAGCCGAGTTTATTGGATTCCAGGCGGTATTGGCGATCGAGGAAGGCGTCGCGGATCCTTTCGATTTTTCCCGCCGTTACCCCCGTCCCGATTTGCCCGGGGATCTCCGGCCGGTTGAGCCCGGTTCCCGGATAAGGATTCGTCGGGGTGAAACTTACCCGCTGCCTCGAATAACCGACGGTATTGGCATTGGCGATATTATGGGCGACGGTAAATAAAGCGGATTGCTGGGTCGAAATTCCCCTTTTTGCCGTCTCTAAACCGTGGAATGTGGGAATCATCTTCCTTTTCCTCCGTTCCTGATCATTTACACTTTCGTGTTGAGCAACGGTTTGCTTTGCCGTCTTTCGGGCGCCTTATGGTTCCCTCCCGGACCGTATCCGGATGCCGGTTCGCCCGGCTGGATGAGGCTTAACGAAAAGTGGATGAACTGCAAGGAATGATATAAAAGCTCCTGGTTCAATTCATTCGCTTCTTTCAATTTCTTCAAAATGTCGGTTAATTCCTCCGCCGTCTTTTGCAGCAAGTCCTTTTCATCCGCCTTTTGCAACAATTCCGACAGCGTCAGGGAACCGTTTCCTCCGGCCGCCTTTTCCATCTGTCCCGCCCGTTCCGATTCCAATCGTTGCAGCTCGGCCACATGGACTTGTTCCTGTTCGGTGATCCGGTTGAGGGTATCGATATCGTTCACTTTGATGGCTTCCGTTTTTTCCTTCGCCAGCTGGAAAAGTTTTTCATAGATCCTCGTTTGTTTGGCCAATATGTCGATGATCCCTTGCACGTCCATCCCCTTCACCTCCCGGGAAAATGTTGATCGGCTCAGCGATCGCCGAAATAATAACGAAAGATCGCCTTGGCCAGTTCCTTTTCATCGATCTTGTACGTCCCGCTCTCGATTTGGCTCCTGATTTCGGAAACCTTCTTTTTCCGGTCGGCGATCACCGAGGAGTGTTGCTGCAGCTTTATCGCTTCGCTGGAGATTTCCAGCCGGTCCTTCGTTTTTTTATGATTGGCCGATAAGGCCCTGGGATAAGGCTGTTTGTAAGGGTGAATTCCGGTCGGACCGAATGGATCGATTTTCATATCCAACCCTCTCTTTCATTTCCGCTCCGTTCATCTAGCATATATATCGTCATCATCATCCCAATGTTTAATGGTTCTTTTCTTCCGATTTCAACCGGCCCGCCCGCGGGCGAATCCTTCCCGGCCCGGAAGAAGGGGGTGCTGCAAGGGCCCGTTTTGGCAGGAAGGTCATCCTCCGTTTCGGATTTTCCTCTGGCTGCGCCATGTGAAACGCCCGTTCGGACTTCGCCGGCAGGATCCGAATGCCGCAGCGGAGGTCTGCCGGCGGGCTTTTTAAAACCGGGATTCTTTTGAAACCGAGGCCCGGCGGACAGGAATTTCCCGGGGCCCCGCAGGCCCCTAAAAATAAAGGGCGGCTTCGGAATCGCTTTCAACCGGTCTTCCGCAAAACCGCCAATGATCTTTCGAAGGCCAGATCCCGCCGGCGCCGTCCCCGTTATTTTTTCATGTTTTCCGGTCCCCTGTTAATATAGTAGGTGTTCAGATGCAGCTTTTCCTGCCGCTCCCGTTCCTTCTCAAAAACTTCCAAATCATTGCGCAGCTCGTTTATGCAATCCTCGCACAGGTTCCCTTTCCTGATCAATTTTCCGCAGCGGCTGCAAGGATAGGCCAGGTTGGGAAAATGGATGACCTGAATCCGCCCTTTCCGGATAAATTTGATGATGAGATCCTGGCTTACACCCGTGTTTTCAATGATATCCATCATCGTAGCCATCCGGTTTTTCCGGTCGCGAAGAAAATTGTTGACTTTTTGGAAGGCCTCTTCCTCTTCCAAAAAGCATTCCCGGCAAAGTTCCTGGCCGGCGTTTTGCACAAATAATTTGCCGCATTTCGGGCAATTCAACAGATTCATCTCCACTCCCCCGCAGACGAACATTTTTTCCGGATAAACGAAAGGAAATAATTTCACATTCCAAGTTCATGCGCATACGCTCTGGAAAATATTCCGTCCATTTCCATTATAAAAAAAAGAAAACAGGAATTGGAAAAAAATTTAACAATTTAACTTCTTGCCACGGTCAGGGAAAGGATTTTTTGGGCTCCGGCCTCTTTCAGCACCCGCGCCGCATGGCGCACGGTGGAGCCGGTCGTATAAACGTCATCGACCAGCAAAAAGGTTTTTCCCTTGACATCCCCGGATGCCGGATGGAGCTGAAAAACTCCGGCAAGAAGGATTCGGTCCGTTTTCGATTTCTTTGCCTGTTTTTCCGAATGGACCCGGGTCAGGGCATGCAGCGGCTCAAGGCCGGCTTCGGCGATCAGCGCTTCCGCCTGATTAAATCCCCGCTCGTAAAGCCTCTCTTCGCTCAACGGGATCGGAACGGCGGCATCGAAGGGAAGCCGTTTCACCGCGTTTTTCAGATCCCGGGAAAAGGCGCGGGCGATTTTATAATCGCCCCGGTATTTGAACCGGTACAGAACCTCTCGGAGGAAGCCGTTGTATTCGTAAAGGGAAATATTTTTTTCCAGGACGCCGCGGAATTTTGCGCTTTTTTCCCAAAAATGGCAATCCCGGCACCGGTTCCCCCGGCGGTATTTTTCCCCGGCTTTATTTAACGGCCTGCTGCAGAGGGGGCAAAGGGGCCCCTCCGGTTTCACGAGTTTTTTCCGGCATTCCCGGCAAACTTCCTCCTTCGCTTCTCCGAGGAAAAAGGTGTTCCAGCCGATATCCGGGACGAAGGGAGAACCGCACAACAAACAATCGCAGGACCGGAAGAAAGGCAAATCCCGATTCCTCCTTTTCGATTAATATCGGCTCAAAAGTTTTCTTTTTTCCGCTTCCCGGTTCATCCACATGATGTGTTTTTTCGCTTCGATCATCGCCCTTGTCTTCCCGTAGTGGAAAAAGACGACATCCCCGTCCGGATAGTCCGGATGCCTGCCCACCCGTCCGGAGATCTGGACGAGGGCGCTTTCCGTGAAAATATCGTCCTCCGCTCCGACTACGGCCACGTCAATATCGGGGAAGGTGACGCCCCGTTCGAGGATGGTCGTCGTCAGCAAAACAAGCACTTCCTTCTTACGCATTTTTTCCACCTTCTCTTTCCGCTGCGGATCATTGGCGTGGACGGACAAGGCGCCGGGGCAGAAGGAAAGAAACAGCGGGAGCGCCTGCTCCATCCGCTCGACATCGGGAAAAAAGACGAGGCATCGTTTGCCGCGCCGCACCCGTTCCCTCACCCAATCGGCCACTTTGGCCGGGAGCTGCCCTTTCCGAATGGCCTTCCGCCAGTTTCCGCACCAAACAAAACGGGGAACGGGAAGGGGACGGCGGTGAAAACGGGCGGGCAAGATCACACAATTTCTCAATCCCCGGAGGCATTCCCTTTTCCATTTTTCGCTCGGGGTCGCCGTCAAAAAAATTTGCGCCCCCGTGTCCTTTTTTGCCCGGTTCGCCGCGGTTTGCAGCATTTCATCGCAGGAGAAGGGGAAGGCGTCCACTTCGTCGATGATGAGCACGTCGAAGGCTTTGTAAAAACGGAGCAGCTGATGGGTGGTGGAAACGGAGAGCGGGGCGAAGCGGAACCGTTCCTGGCTGCCGCCGTACAAGGCGGCGACCGGAACGGTTGGAAAGGCCCGTTTCAAACGGGGGACCAATTCAAAGACCACATCCGTCCTCGGGGTGGCAATCGCCACCCGCATCCCTTCCTTCAAAGCCCGCCCGATGCCGGGAAAAAGCATCTCGGTCTTTCCCGCTCCGCATACCGCCCAAACGATCAGCGCCTCCCTTTTCTCGATGGCCCGGACAATCCGGCCGGCCGCTTCCCGTTGGGCCGGCTGCAATTCCCCCTGCCAGGCGGACTGCCCCCGGCCCAGAACGGCAGGTTCAGGCCCCCGCCATTCGAGAAGGGGGGTGCATTGGCTGATCCTGCCCGTCATCAGGCATCGCCGGCAATAGGCGCATTCCCTTCGGCAGCGGGCGCAGGGGAAGACGTGGAAAAGGCGCGGATTTTCATTGTGGCACCGGTGGCAAAAATAACCTCCGCTCCGCCTTTCCACCCCTTTTCCATAAGCGATATAGCCCCTTTCGGCATGGAAATGGACGAGCGCCAACGGAAAGGGGATCTCCTCGAGAAGCAGTTTCTTCCCCGCCAGGTGGAGCTGCAGGGAACGGTCAAAGGGAAAGGAAGCATCCCGCTCCCGCACGGGGATCTCCCGCAAATCGTCGATGCGGAAAAAAGCGGTTTCCCCTTTCGTTTTCGACAGGAGCTCCGGACGGAGAAATCCGTCCTCCAGGCAAAAGCGCAAGACCATCACCCCGGTTCGATATGGAAATTCGGAAGTTTTCAACACGAAATGAGGGAATGAAGGTTTTCGGATCAAAAGAAGAGGGAAAAGAGGACCATCCCGGATCGGATGGAGGGATGGAGGGATTGAGGATCCGCACGGCTTTTGGCGCAGCCGGCGGGATCGTCCATTCCGGATCGCGGGGAACGAAAAGAGCGGCAAAATCGACCCCCGGCGGACCCTTCCTTGGGGAAAATGAAACGGAGGACAAAACTTGCCGACGGGCAGGAAAAAGGCTTTCGGACCGCAGCGAGGAAAACGGGCCACGATCCGGCGGCCGGCGGAAGGAAAATCGGCCGCATCCGGGCAAAGAACCGGCCAAAAACGCATAGGCCCGGTACGGAAAGCCTCCGGAAAAAATCAGCCCCGGAAAAGGGACGGCTGCAGGTCCGGGGATAAAGTCCATCCGCCCGGAAATGGGAAACCCGCAGTCCCGGGAAGGCCGGAGGACCCGGAGGGGAGCAGCGGCCGATAATGGGCTGACCATCCGGAAGCAGAAACCCATCAAGCCTGCGGCCTTGACAGAGAAAGCGAAGCCATTTTCCGATCGCCTGCTTGGCACGAAGCATGCGGTCAAACGCGGTCAAACGGCGCGAAAGAGGAAAAACCTCCCGCCACGGCATACGGACAGGAAGCCGCGGCCGGCGGACAACGGTTTCCTCCGTCCGAAACCTTCCGGCCGCATCACGCGGGCACGGATCTTCCGGAAGAAGGAGCCCTTAAGCAAAGGAGAGAAAGATCCGGCGGGAAAAACGGATATGCTTCCCTCAGCGGAAATAAAAACTCAATCTTTGATCCAGAACAGGCCCATGGCTCCCTCGCCCAGATGGGTGGCGATCACCGGGCCGAAATAACTGATCCAAAATTCCACATGGGGGTACAGGGCGGACAATTCCTCTTTCCATTTCAATGCCTCTTCCTCCCTGTTGCCATGGATGATCACCGCCTTCATCGGCCGCCCCGTTTTCGCATCCTCCCCGAAAAGCTCAAAAATCCGGCTGACCGCCTTCTTCCGGGTGCGGACTTTCTCAAAAGGAACAATGACTTTGTTTTGGAAATGGAGGATCGGTTTCACTTGCAAAAGGCTTCCAATCAAGGCCTGGGCTCCGGAAAGCCTGCCTCCCCTTTGCAGATGGGACAAATCGTCCACCATGAAATAGGCCCGCATGTTGGCCCGCATTTGCTCCAACCGCCGCAGAATGGTTTCCGGCTCCTCCCCTTTCAACGCCATCTCCGCGGCTTCGATCGCGATCAGCCCCTGGGCCATGCAGCTGATTTCCGAGTCAAAGGGATAAACCTTAATCGAATCGACCATGTTTCCGGCGGTAACGGCGCCCTGGTATGTCCCGCTGATCCCGCTGGACAAATGGATGCTGATGACCGCGTCATAATCCTTGGCCAGTCTTTCGAACAACTCCGTAAACATCCCCGTCGAAGGCTGGGTCGTCTTCGGGAGAACCTTCGAGTGGCGGATTTTTTCATAAAAATCGTCAATGGTGATCTCCACTTCTTCCTTGTAACTTTCATTTCCGAAAACGACGCTTAACGGAATCACATGTATGTTCAATTTTTCCCGGATGTCCTTCGGGATGTAGGCGGTGCTGTCAGTCACGATGGCCGTTTTCATGTACCATCCCCCTTTGCCGATTGTCGTTTGCGTCATGGTGCGAAAGCCCAATATTTATTATTCCATTTCAGCCGTTTTTCTCCTTCTTTTTCCCGGAGATTTTTTCAGCAAAAAACCGGGCAGGCGGATTTTGCGCCTGTCCGGGACAGATCATCCGACTTCCACCCAGCCCCGTTTGATCGCCTCGACAACCGCCTGGGTGCGGTCGACGCAATTCATCTTTTGCAAAATGTTGGAAACGTGGTTTTTTACCGTTTTTTCGCTGATGTACAAAATTTCCCCGATCTTCTTGTTGCTTTTTCCTTCCGCCAGCAATTGGAGAACTTCGCATTCCCGTCTCGTCAACAGATGGTACGGCCGGCGGACATGATAACTGTTCAGCCGCTGGCCGCTTCCCTGGTTGTTGTTAACGATCGTTTCCATCAGCCGGCGGTATTCCTTCACCAGGTTGTTGGTGACCTTCGGGTGAAGATAGCACCCGCCTTCGGCCACCACCTTTACCGCCTCGATCATCGCCTCGACATCCATTTCCTTTAAAAGATAACCGCTGGCACCGGTTTGCAAGGCGTGGGAGACATAGGTTTCGTCGTCATGGATCGAAAGGATGATGACCTTCGTATTGGGGAATGTCCGCACCAGGTTTCTCGTCGCTTCAATGCCGTTCATATTCGGCATATTGATATCCATAATGACGACATCCGGCTTCAGCCGGCGGACGAGGGACATGACTTGGGTCCCGTCTTCCCCTTCGCCGACAATTTCAAATCCTTCCTCGAACTCCAAAATTCTTTTAATGCCTTCCCGATACAATTGATGATCATCAATGATGAGGATTTTCGTTTTCAAAATCGATCCCTCCCTTTGCACCGTTCGCGTTGCCCGGCCCATGGCCGGACAACTGATATTCGACCGTCATGCCGTGGCAATGATGGGTAAAAATGCGTTTGCCCTTTCCGGGGAATTGCCGATATCCTTGCCGGGCGACGGGACCGGTCCGGATGGGGATTCCCTTGATCCTTGACGGATCGGGGCATGGGCGTCAAGGATAAAATCCCAAGAAGCGTCCCGAATCCTTCCAGCCTTGACGGAGCGAAGGCGGGCCGTCATCCGTCCTCTTTGATCGGGATCCCGATGAAAACCGTCGTCCCTTCGCCGATTTTGGATTGGATCCGAAATGTCCCGTTCAGCAATTCCACCCGTTCTTTCATGCCCAAAATCCCGAAGGTTCCCTGCTGGATTTGGTTGACGTCGAATCCTTTTCCGTCATCTTTAACCAACGCGTTCACTTTGCCGCCGGTAATTTCCAGTTTCACTTCGATCGTGTCGGCTTCCGAATGCTTCAGGGCGTTTTGCACCGATTCCTGAATGAGGCGGAAGACGGCCGCCTCCATTTTGCTCGGCAATCTTTCCTCGCTTCCAATGTAAACAAAGTTGATCTTCGGTTTTTTATGGTAATCCTCAATGGTGTTCAAATATTTTTTCAGAACCGGGACGAGCCCAAGATCGTCCAATGCCATCGGGCGCAAATTGTAAATGATGTGGCGGACTTCATACAAGGCGTCCCGGGCGTTTTTCCGCAATTCCTTGATCTCTTTTAAAGCCTCTTCCATTCCTTTATGGGTATAGATCTTTTCGATAAAATCCGCCCGCATCATCATATTGGCCAACATTTGCGCCGGGCCGTCGTGAATCTCCCTGGACAGCCTTTTCCGCTCCTCCTCTTGGGCTTCAAAAATTTTCAGGCCGAATTCCTGCCTGGCGCTCGTGTCATGGATGTAATCGGAAATACTTTTCAAATCGCCGGTCAAATAATTTTGGACGACATTGACTTGGGAGACAAGGTTGTCCGCCCTTTGGATCATCTCCTTTAATCCGGCGATCCGCCTTTCCATTTCATCCCGTCTTTCCTTCAATTGTTTTTCGAATTGCCGGGTGACGGTCAACTTCACTTGCAGGGAATGGGCGTATTCATAGGCCTCCCGTACTTCCTCTTCGGTGTATTTGTTGAATTGACGGCTGACCTCCGCCAATCTTTTCCTTGCCTGGCGGGCTTTTTTCTCCAGCTCATCCCCTTCCCGGATCGTTTCCAGCAGTATCGTTTTTACCCGGTTCAACTCTTCCAGGATGGATTGATAGTCATTCCGGCATTGCTCCCCGATGTAGATGATTTCCTTCTTGCTGTTATCGACGGTCTGCACCATTTTATCGAGAATTTCATCAAAGATTTTGGGATTCAAATATTTTGTTCCCATCGATGTTACTCCCCTTTAAAAAGAAGAAAGAAGAAAAAAGCCGCCTTTTCATCGAGCGAAATCTGTTATATAATTGGTAAAAAATGCATTTTTCCGTTGAAGGATGACGAAGGCAGGAGAAGCGATCAATCCCGAAAACTTTCTATTTATAAAATTATTACTAGTATTATTATAATAAAGGAAAAACGGCCATTTGTTTAACCCCTCGCAGTAGGCCGAAAGTCCCAATTCGGGGAGCATTCCCTCCCTTTATATTACCATTAATTTCTTCATTTTTTTATTTCTGGTTTTTTTTCCTGGGAAAAAATCTGAACCGGACAGGGGAAAAAACCGCAACGCTTCCCCAGCCCGCAAGGATGAAAGGATCCCGTTTCTTCATTGCGCGAAACAAAAGGAAGAATTATAATAATTGAAGTACGTTTTTGCATTTGCAGAAAGGGGACATTCGGTGCTCTCCTGCTACTATACGGTCAAAGGATTCGGGACGGACGAAATCGTCATCCAGAAATCCCGTTTCATCGCTTACGTCGATCGCGCGGAAAGCGAAGAAAAGGCCTATCAATTTTTGCAGACCATCAAAAAGAAACATTGGGACGCCACCCATAATTGCTCCGCCTTCATCATCGGCGAACACGATCAGATCCAAAGGGCCAATGACGACGGCGAACCGAGCGGTACGGCGGGAATCCCGATGCTGGAAGTGCTGAAAAAACGCCGCTTGAAAAATACCGTTGTCGTAGTCACCCGTTATTTCGGCGGTATTAAACTGGGGGCGGGCGGTTTGGTCCGGGCATACAGCCGGGCGGCATCGTCGGGCATCGACGCCGCCGGGGTAGTGGAACGGAAATTGATGCGCATCATGCACACCTTCATCGATTACAGCTGGTTGGGGAAAATCGAAAACGAATTGAGAAATTCACCTTATCCGATAAAGGATATCCGCTATTTTGACCGGGTGGAAATTGAAACTTACGTCGAGGAAGGACAACAGGACGTTTTCCGCCAATGGATGACCGAGAAAACGAACGGGCAAGCGCTCATCAGCGAAGGCGAAACCGATTATTTGGAAAGGGAAATCGTGAATCCGAAATAGTGGGCGCTGTACCGAATTTTTTGCGAAAGAGGAAAAAGTATGGTCGAGGAAACCCGTGCATTGAGAGGAAATCGCAGAACCGGAAGAAGGAAGAAGAAAAAAAGCAAGTGGCGCTGGCTTGGCTATGCCCTGACAGCCTTGTTGATCCTCGTCGTGGCTTACGGCATCTACCTGTCCACCCTCGCCGCGAACGTAACGAACAAAGCCCATAAGCAGCTGGAACGGGGCGAGAAATCGGAAAAGCGGGTGGAAGCCGTCTACCCCGGAAAGGACAATTTCTCCGTCCTGTTCATCGGGGTGGATGAACGGAAAGGGGAAAAACAAAGCCGCTCCGATGTTTTGATATTGGCCACCTTCAACAAGGACGACAAAACGATCAAGATGGTCCATATCCCAAGGGACTCCAGGGTATATATTCCGGGCTATTACGAAACGAAGATCAATCACGCCCATTTCTGGGGCGGCGTGGATTTGGCCGTTGAAACGGTCGAGGAACTGTTCGACGTGCCCGTTGATTATTACGTCAAATTGAATTTTGAAGCCTTCATGGATATCGTCGATGCCATCGGCGGCATTACCGTTGATGTGGAAAAAACCTTCTCGGAAATGGACAGCAAAGACCGGAAAAATCGCATTACGATCCATGCCGGCCGGCAAACCTTGAACGGCGAGGAGGCCCTCGCCTATGTCAGGATGCGGAAGCAAGATCCCCTAGGCGACATCGGCAGGGGGCAAAGACAGCAGCAAGTCATAAAAGCGATCATCGAAAAAAGCGCCTCGATCTCTTCCATCACGAAATACGATGACATTTTGAACAGCTTGGGCGATAACTTGACCACGAACTTTACGTTCCAAAACCTTGTGGCCCTTCATAAATATGCCGGGTCCTTGCGGTCGATCGAAACGTTGAAGCTGGAAGGAAAAGACCTGTATCTCGACAATATTTATTACTACGACCTCGATGAGGAGTCCGTCGCCGAGATCTCCCGGGAGCTGAAAGAGCATCTCGGCATCGCCGACGAAGACCAATTGGTGCAGCATTAAAATTCGGAAAGGCCTGATCCAGGGTCCCTCCAAAAACATAAAAAATTTGGAACGCCTTAAACCTTGGAACCCGCAACGGACCCGTTAAACCAAAAGAACGGGTTCTTTCCGCCGGGGCATCCGTTCCGGTTTTCCGGAGGGAAATCCCGGAAAAAGCCGGCGCAGATCAAAAGAATCGGCGGCGGATCCTTGGATTCCCGAAACATTTACCGTAATCGTAATCGGCAAAGGAGCCGGAAACTTTCACAGTTTCCGGCTCCTTTTTCCCTTGCTCCAGAAAACTTCCCCTTGCCCGTCGGCCGGCGGACGGCCGCCCGTTCCGCCGGAACCGTCTCATTGCCGTTTCCATCGGATGAAGCGCAGCACTTGGGCGGTTTTTGCCGCGGGATGGAGGCGTGCGCCGCAAGGCCGAAAGGGGCAGGCCGTCCGAAACCGGATCGCTTTTCCCCCCCGGCGGTCAGAACGTTCCTTCCACATTAAGATCCAAAAGCGTAATACGGTAACCTTTCGGAAGGTCTTCCCCTTCTTTTGCGGCGATTCTTCCTTCAAACAAGGTTTTTCCCGATTTCAGATCGCCGATCAGGATTTTCCCGGTTTTCGCATCCGTATCGGGAACGGCGACATAAATCTTCTCGTTCGTCAATTTGATGATGCTCTCTCGCAAAGAAGAGTCTCTTTCCGAACGCGGGACCGCAAACACCCGATCGGAAATGATCTTTCCCTTTTCCAAGTCATAAGCAATGATTTGGATGCCGTTTTCCGCGAGTTTTTGGAAATAAAGAGTGGAGCCGCTGACCAGGGCCGGTTCCGCTTCCGCGACGTTCTTTTCGGGAAGGCCGATCTTTTTCCGTTCGCCGGTTTCCAGGTCATAGGCGGCCAATTCCACGGTTTTTTCCTGCGTGGTAATATCGCCTTCCTCATCTTTCTCCGGCACTTCTTCCAAGCTTCTTTTTGAAAACACCACATACCGGTCCAGCTTCGTCCTGTCAAAGCTCACGGGATAAACCAACATCTCGCCGTTTTTTTGGGAAACGGAAAAAACGGTTTCGTCACTGAGCATCTTTTTCCTTTTCCAATCGATGGTATACACATGGGACTCGATCGAATTAGAATTATAGGATTGATTGGTCGTTATGACTTTCATCACCCCGTTCATGACGTGGACCTTTTCCACATAAACCATCGTGTACCGTTCCCCGTCCGGAACCGGCAGACGGAATGAGACCGTGTCCTTCCTTTTCTTGTCCAGGCAGGCGACGGTAAAGGCAAAATCGGTCGGTTCATAACCGCGGAGCAGATTCGTTTCGATGGCGGCATAGCCGACAAAATCCCGGTCTTCAAAATAGTAAGCGTCGTTCTCTTCCTTTCCCCGCATGAAATTCCGGTATTTTTTCTGCAGATGTTTGGTGAAGGAGATAAAATTTCCCCCTTCCAACCGATCGAAATAGGACCGCTGCCGCCAATATTCCGATCCTCCGGCGCGGATCCAAAGGGTCTCCTCCTTATTGCCTTCATTATAAAAGCCGTCAATGTAGATGGGCTCGGCCTCCCTTTCATCCCCGCTTACCTTCCTGATCGCAAAATCGGGAAAGCGGTCGGCCGCTATCTTGGCTTGAACGTAATACACACCCACCGAAAAAACGATGACCGTCGCAAGGAGGATCAATCTCCAATACTTTTTCACATGCATCCCCTGTCACACCCTTATTTTGTAGTTTAATAGAAATCGGCTTATAAAAATCGACATGCCGGATACGAAAAGCCCGAGGGCCACTTCCGCAAAAAACCTTTCAATCGGGTATAAATACACTTTTTCCGTGAACATCTCGATCAAAATCGGCGATAGAAAGATGCCGGCGGCCAGGGCGCAGTATCCGGCCCCGAAAAAGATCCCTCTGAACCGGTAGCACCGTTCGAACAAGATGGCGGTAAACAAGACTAAGACCACCATCAATCCGGCGCCGTAGCGGGCGACAAATTCGATCAACGTCCCGGGGAATAAAACGGTCAAGTATTTGGAGAAGGTAATAATGTCCGCCGTGGACAGATCTTGCCTGAAATCGTCCGGGATCATCGCCCGGAAAATCCCTTGTTCAACCGGAAAAAGGATCAGCTGCAGGGAAATGAGCCCGAGCACCATCAGAAAGATGGCGGTGGCTTTGGCCAAATAAACATTGATCCTGTCCGTCGGGAGGGTCAAAAGCCGGTAGGCGAACGTGTTCCTTGCAAACCAATCCCGATACCAGATGAAGAAGACATAGATGATCAACGTAACGGCGCAGATGGCGATCGACCACATAAACCATCCGTTCGTAACAATATGTACGAAAGACATTTGTCCATAATCGGCCAAAAACTGTTCCTTCGATGCATTCATCCCATATATCATTTCATTGGCTTGCTTCAAATATTGCCTGCACTCGACGATGACCGCGGTCATTTGCAGAACGACGGTCAGGACGATCAGCACCAAATAGATTTTAAAAAAACGGTTCAGTTCAAAATTGAGCAGTTTCAAGTATTTGTTCACGGCCGGTACACCTCTCTCATCACGTCAACGACTGATTTTCCTTCCCTTTCGCGGATTTCTTCCACGGCGAACTCCTTGACGACGATGCCCTCATCCAACAGGACCGCCTTGTCGATGAGATGTTCGATATCATTGATTTCATGGGTGGTAATAATGACGCCCCGATCCTCGATCAGATGGCTGGTGAACACTTCGGCGATTTGTTCCCGGGTGAAAATGTCGATGCCGGAAAAGGGTTCATCCATCAGCACAAAATCCGCGTCAAGGGCCAGCCCGAGAAGCAGGTTGACCTTCGCCACATTCCCTTTCGAAAGATTGGCGATCCGGTCTTCTTCCTTCAATCGGAAAAATTCGAGCAGCTCCCTTGCCCGTTCCTCGTTCCAGCCGGCATAAAAATCCTTCATAAACGCCATCGCCTCGGAAATCTTCATGGAGGACGGCATGATGAAGGCGTCCGGAATAAAGGTGATTTTTTCATACGCCGCTTTATTGATTCTTTTCCCGTTAATCAGGATCTCCCCTCCGTAATAGGGGGTGAGCCCCATGATCGCCTTCAGGATCGTCGTTTTGCCGACGCCGTTGACCCCGATCAGGCAGGTGATCTCTCCCTTTTTCGCCGTAAAGCTGACCCCTTTCAGGACCTGTTTCCGGCCGAATTTTTTCTTAATATTTTTCACTTCGATCATTCCGGTCCCCCTCTTTCTCTCCCGTTTTCCCGTAAAATTCCCTGACCAGCGCGACCGCCTCCTCGACCGGGACATTGATCGATTGGACGGTGGATACGAAGGCGTGGACCGCCTCCATTATGAGCTCCTCCCGCACCGACCGCAAAATTTTCTCGTCCCTGGTGACTCGGCTTGGCAAATTTCCTTCGGTAAAAATTAATCCTTGATTTTCCATTTCCTTATACGCCCTTTGCACCGTATTTGGATTGACCTTCAACCAATGGGCAAGCTCCCTTCTGGACGGGATTTCCTGTCCCGGCTCAAAAACCCCTTTGGCGATCTGTTCCTTGAAATACCGGATGATTTGGACATATACCGGTTCCCGATTATTGAAATTCACTGTCATTGGCAAAACTCCCGGTCGATTGGATTTCTGGATCCCGTCCTTGGTGTATTAACAGCTTAATACACCGCCGGCATAAAAAAATGTATTAAGCGTGTAATACACTTCATGTGTATTATATGATTAATACACATCGGCTGTCAATACACTTTTTTTCCATTTTTTCGTTTTTCTTCTCCAGGTGCCAAGAAAGGGATGCGTACGGTGTCCGAAGCCGGGCGGGCGCATCCGGATCGGGAAACGCCCTCCGCTCATTGACTTTTTCCGGATCAAAAATTCTCAGGACAGCGGACGGCATCGCCCCCCGCCACGAGAGGCAAAGCGGAAAGAGGCGGATCGGGGCGTGTCCACTCCCAATGGACCATACTGGCAAACTCCATGTTTGCCAGATGAGGAAGAGCAATCCCTTGCCCACGTACAGCTCTATCCGTTGGCTATTCTGCGTATCAAGGACCTGGCCCTTCCCGCTATGCAACGCCCCATCCCGCAGGCAGCATCGATGTTTTGCCCGTTAAGGACGGCGGGCCCTGCCCGGCGCAAATCTTTAGCCATAGGCAAAGGCAACATGCTGCAGGAATTGCGGTCCTTTCCCGGTGCACATCCCCATCCATCGGCAACGGTGATGTTTTGAAGGGGAGCGGAACATAAAGTGGGCGGCCCATTCTTAAGGCATGGAAACGGAAATGGACAAGGTCCAAGATGAGTGGATGAACAAAGGTTGTTACGGCGAGACGCGGGTCCGCAAGGGCCAGGATACTGCTTACATACAAGTATAAAAGAATCGGGGGCCATGTGGGGTAAGGCCGTATGCCCCCACCCCAACATTTGACAAAGGACCAAAAAAGAAAAAGCCGCAGAAAAATCTTCCGCAGCTTGTCCGAATCGGTTCAATCCAAAATTGCTGAAGGAATGCATGGCGAAATCGGGCGCCTCCCGCAAACCATGATTTGAGGCGGGCGCACCCACGCCTGCCTGCCCGGTATGCCGACCGGGCTTTACCGGTTCCGGGAACGGCCGAAATCCCGCAATCCTTCGAATATCCTTAATAGCGGCTTGTAGCTCTGGCTGATGAGGCCGATTTTCTCAATGAAAATCTCGAGGGAAACGATCACGATGGCCAACAGCAGGATCGATCCCCAAACGGTCGTCATCGAGAAGATGAACGCGAACAGGGCAAACAGGGAACTGATGGCATAAATGATGATCACCGTCTGCCGGTGGGTAAAGCCGAGATTCAGCAGGCAATGGTGCAGATGGGACCGGTCCGGCTTGCTGATCGGCTTTTTGTGGACGATCCGCCGGATGATCGCAAAGATCGTATCTGAAAGCGGAACCCCCAGAATCAGTATCGGCACAATGAAGGAAATGAAGGTGATGTTTTTAAATCCCAACAACGACAAGACGGAGATCATAAAACCGAGAAAAAGGGCCCCTGTGTCGCCCATGAAGATCTTTGCCGGATAAAAATTGTAAGGCAGAAACCCGAGGATGCTGCCGACGAGAAGAACGGCCATGGAAAAAACGTAAGCATCTTCCATGATGAAGGCCATGCCGCTCATGGCGAGCAGGGCGATGGCGGAAACGCCCGCGGAAAGGCCGTCCAATCCGTCGATCAAATTGATGGCATTCGTCACGCCGATGATCCATAAATAGGTGATCGGAATGCTGAAGATGCCGAATTCCAAAACGCCTCCCCACGGAACGTTAATATAGGTAACGGTAATGTCGCCGAAAAAAATGATGATGGTTGCGGCGATGAATTGGCCGGCCAGCTTTTGCCACGCCGGGATGGAATATTTATCATCGATCAGCCCCGTAATGAGTATGACGAGGCCGGCGAGCAAAAGCGGAAAATGGACCGGATGGGAAGGCTGCAAAAAAAGGATGGAAACCAAAAAACCGAGATAGATCGCCAGGCCGCCCAGCAACGGGATTTCATGTTGATGCACCTTTCTTTCGTTCGGGCGGTCAACGATTTTCCATCTTTTGGCCAGGAATATCATGAACGGCGTCAAAACCAATGAAATCACGAAGCTTGCCAAAAACGAAAGGGCCATGAATGATCCTCCTTAAAACAGGAAAGGAAAAAATCTGTTATATCTATCTTACCGCAATATTGCCTATAGTCAATGTTCCCTAAAGGCGGCGCCGTTAATCAGGGAATGAAGCAGCCGACCGGAAAATCTTTCCCTATCTATCCTAACATTTTTTGACGAAATTTCCACGATTATGTTACATGGCGATTGGAATTTATTTATCGGAAATACCCCGCCTCCCGGACCGGCTTCCGTCGCGAGGCTTTCGTGCAACCTTGCGCGCAAACAGCCACGGTCCGGATCATCTTCAACGCCGCATCCATTGTTAATCATAGGCCCCGATTCGCTCATGCTTTCCGCCGGATCATCTTCAACGCCGCATCCTTAGGGTCAAGTGCCGTTGAAGGCTTTCCACCTGCTTTTCAGGTCATCTTCAACACCGCATCCTTCGGGTCCGGCACCGCGGAAAAAATTCCCCCCGCCGATCGTGGTTCGCCTTTCTGATTTCCGTCCCATTTCCTCCGGAGGCGATACTTCCGTATCTCCATAAAGAAACCCGCGTCGTTCCATCGTCTATGCTGTCCCCGTTCACTAGTATAATTGAAATCGGAACTCTTTTTTTGAACGGTTTTTGAACGGAATCCGCACGCTATCCTCGGATCTTTGTCAAATGTCGGACCAAACCAGCCCCCAGAATTTTTTATGTCAAACGGAGCTCGCGTGTCCTATTATGTTGAACGGTTTTGGAGCCCCGACAAAACTGTCCCCGGCCGTTATCCTTTCCCCCAAAGAAATGGATGGGAGGCGCAAAGGCCTGCCGCCGGCAAAACTTATATTTTTCTTTCGTAAACATGTTGTTTTGTCCCCTGCTTTCCATTCCATACGGGAAAATCTCCTTTGCGCATGGGCCAATCGGGTGCCACAGGGCAAAAGAATCTTGTATCCGTCCCATTTGGTTGCGCCAGCTTTGGCCAGCATCCATGGTCCTTTTCGCCTTGTACAGAGCGGGACGTTTGGCGCAAAAAATATCCGATCGGACGGGAACCACGGACCGTTTTCAAAGGGGCGGCCCCATTTTCGCCGGACAAGCTTGGCCGGCATGGAAAATTTCAAAAAAAAAAAGCGGCTCCCCCGCGTCAAACAGGGAACCGCGATTTTCGTCCGAGGAAACTATTAAAGCGGCGTCGTTTCCATGCCCCGTTTCTGGACTTGCGGGAGCGCCAGGGAATCGGACAGGTACAGGACGAGATTCCGGCTGGAAAAACCTTGGGAATAGGCGTTCCATGTTTCTTTAAATGCCCTGATCTTTTCCCTGTCAAAGGAATCGTTCTCAATGCAGGCGATCAGCTCCTCCGTGGACCGGACGATCGGCCCGGGAACCAATTCCTCATATTTTTTCCACAGGCCCCTTTCCCTTTCATATTTTTCCAGGTCGTAAGGGAAAAAGACCATCGGCTTTTCCAGGATGGCATATTCAAAAGGAACCGAAGAATAGTCGGAAACCAAATAATCGGCGATTACCAGCAGGTCATTGATCTCCGGATAGCGGGAAAAATCGTAGGCGAATCCTTTGTAATCGTCGAAATCCAGCCGGTCTTGCACGGAGGGATGCAGCCGGATCAGCAGGGCGTATTCCCCTTTCCAGCGTTCATACAAACGGCCGACGTCTAGGGAGAGAGCTCTTTCTTCCTCATAATCCCGGTAAGTGGGGGCGTACAAGACGATTTTCTTTCCTTTTAATTCGGGATATTTCCGGTAAAAATCCTTCCGGATTTCTTCATGCCGTTCCCGGTCATAAAAAAAGTCCGTCCGCGGGACGCCGGTGGGCAGGATGTTCGCTTCGGAAAGCTGGAAGGCTTCCTTGAATATTTTCCCGAATTCCTCCGAGCCGACGACCACTTTATGAAATTGTTTGTAAACCTTTTTGAATCTTTTCAACGCGCGCTTTGACCGATTTCGGATCGTCTTGTCCTTCAAGCCGAAGGTCTTCACGGCCCCGGCGGCATGCCAAATCTGAATGCACTCTACCCCTTTTTTAAAGGAGGCCGCCGCCAAAAAACCGTAATAATTGTCGACGATGATCGCTTTTGAGGTGGCGAGATGGTAGATCCCAGCCAGTTCATGGAACAAATGGTTCGACTCGATTCGGTAAACCTTTTCCTTCACCGCATTTTTCACGGATCGGTAACAGTTTCCTTTGCAAAGGAAAACCACTTTTCCTGGGAAATTTAACCGTTCCATTTCTTTATAGACCGCCAGGGGATTCGCTTTAAAGGATACGACAAAGGTCACCTTTTCTTGCAGGGGAAGCCACTTGAAAAGGGCAAAAACGGCTTTGAAAAAAGCCAGGTAGATTTCGATCAAGATCTCCCTTGCCATCGCCGCTTCAGCCAACCCGTTCCCGCTGTTTTAGCAAACTTGCCGCATCTGCCGGCGAGTGGACGGCTTCCCCGCTGCCCTTCCGAAAATGGGACCTTGCTTCCCCGCGATTGCCCGGTCGTCCGTCAACCCTTTGTTCCCGGCCGGTCCCGGAAACGGCTTCGCCGGGAAAACCGGCGTTTGCCAAAAGGGGCATGCCCAGGCCGCTTCCCCTGTCGGCAGCTTTCTTCCGTGTGAATTCGGCTGCGGCTTTCTTGCGAAACAGAACAGGCCGACGGCCGCAGGATGTATTTTTTTCCATCGGGATTCGCTCCTTAAAGATTCTATTAATCTATTCTAAATTTAGATTAAGATTTTGTAAATGCAAGCATGCTGCCGGCGGCGCTCAAAAAAATTTGCCAATTTGTCCAAAATCGGGGACCGCCCGCCATGTTCGGAAAGGTGCGGCCCGGATCGGAGAAAAAGGAAGATTTGGGTGGCCGCAGGAATCCATGAGGAAAGTCCCGCATCCGGGACCTTTCGGAAAAAAGCGCTTGCCGCCGGGAAAGCGACCGGCATGTCCCGCAACCCCCGCCGGAAAAAGCAGTTGTCACCGGACGAGCGATCGGCATGTCCGTTCGAACTCCGCCATGATTGAAAAGGGAACTGTGTCGTGTTAGACAAACCGCCCCGGTTAATCGGACAACGGATGCGATGATGGACATTTGTCCCGCGATCATGGACGTTCTTTCCGGGATGACGGTTATTTTTTCGTTTATGCCGGACAAATTTTTTCCCTTGTTGAACGTAAGTGTTAAAATGAAAAACAAAAGGTTGAAGATGGCGGACCGTCCCATGGGGTGTCGTACGACTATTTCCAGATGCCGGAATCCGTCCTTGTGGGACTATGCGTTTTTCTCGATGCCGCATTTTCCGACCCTGAAGAACGGACATACCGGTCCTATGCGGAACAATATCCGGCCGATCATGCCGAAAACCTGCCCCGGCCATCCCATAGGGCCGAGTCATGAAGAAGGATTCGGGGGAAGCGGCCCGGACAAGCGGACCCGGCGGCCTTCTCGCGAAATTCCCGACGGTCCAAATGGAACGGGAAGGGATTGGAACAGGGAAATCATTCCAACCCGGCATCGTAAGCCCGGAAAAATGGAAAATCCGGAATCTTCCCAACGATATTGACGCTGAGAGGAAAAAAGAATAAGATTATACATGCATTTGTTGTCAAATTTTGCCTCAAACGGTTCACGATAATCCAAGGAAACGGGGAAAGGAACATGCGCTCGGAAAAGTGGAAACGAAAACGGAAAAAACGGCGCCTGAAAATATTCCTGATCGTTTTGGCCGTCCTCTTTTTAGCCGTCTCCGCCTATTTAATATCCATGCTGATTTCTGCCAACAAAGCCCTCGAGACGATGCACCAGCCGATTGCCAAATCGGATAAACGGCAGACGGAGTTGTCCCTGAAAGACAAAGAACCCTTTTCCGTCCTGCTCCTCGGCGTGGACGAACGGCCGAACGACCGGGGACGCTCGGACACGATGATCGTTTTGACCGTCAATCCGAAAACGGAATCGGTCAAAATGTTAAGCATTCCGAGGGATACCTACGTCGAAATCGTCGGGCGCGGGACGAAGGACAAGATTAACCACGCCTATGCCTTCGGCGGTGTGGAAATGTCGGTAAAAACCGTGGAAAACTTCTTGGATATCCCGATCGACTACTATATCAAAATCAACATGGAGGGCTTCGAGGAAATTGTGGATGCGGTCGGAGGAATCACCGTGTATAATGACATGGATTTGCGGCACGGCAGCTACCATTTCCCCAAAGGGGAAGTGACGCTGGACGGAAAAGAGGCCCTGGTGTTCTCCCGCATCCGCAAAGAGGATCCCCGGGGAGATTTCGGCAGGCAGCTGCGGCAAAAATTGATCATCCAAGCGATCATGAATAAGGCGGCAAGCGTCTCCACCCTATGGAATTACCAGGACATGTTTGCTGCGCTGGGAGACAACATAAAAACCAATTTAACCTTCAACGACCTTTTGAATATCCAGAAAAACTACAGCAACGCCCGGAAAAACGTAGAGCAATTGCAGTTTAAAAAAGGCTCGGGGGGATATATCGGAAATATTTGGTACTATTTCGCGGATGAAGAGGAACTGGCCGATTTCCAAAAAATTTTAAAGGATCATTTGGAAATCAGCTGAACGGAAGCCTTAACATCCATCCGAGCGATCGAAAAGCGGAAGGGGCCCGGAACGGACGTGAAAGTCCGCCGGGCCTTTTATTTTGCCGAATATTGCCGAGAAAAGAAGGAGAAATTCCGTCGTTTGCGTCGTATCTCTGCCGCGCTTTCCCGGGCAGCCGCCCTCCATGTCCGGATTTATTTTTGAAGCCGCTTATAGTAAAATAATGGCGAGGGAATTTTGAATAATTCGAAATCTTTGGTTGCGGGTGATCGGTTTGAACAAATTTTTAAAAATTTTCGCCGCCCTTCTGTTTCTGACCGGGGCGGCGCTCGTCGGCTATTCCCTGTTTCAAATTTGGGACGGCAAGCAAAAGGTGGAAGCGAAAAAAGAAGAGGCGAAAGAATTGATCGACAAGAAGCAAATCACCGTCAACGGCAAAAAAGTGCCGGCCGAATCCATCGACGTGAACAAGCTTGCCTTTAACAAAGGAGACACGATCGGCCTGTTGCTCGTGCCCAAATTGAACAAGGAGCTCCCGATCGTCGAAGGCACGGATGAGGACGATTTGGAAAGGGGCGTCGGCCATTACGAAGGGACGGCCCTTCCGCTGCAAAACGACCAGATCGTTTTATCGGGCCACCGGGATACGGTCTTCCGGCAATTCGACCAATTGGAAATCGGCGACTCCTTCATTTTGGAGCTTCCTTACGGCAGTTTTGAGTATCAAATTTACGATACCGAAATCGTGGACGCCGATGATACTTCCGTCATCCGTTCCACCGCCCCCGAGGAAATATTGACGGTCACCACCTGCTATCCTTTCCGCTACATCGGAAACGCGCCGGAACGCTTCATTTTTTACGCCAAGCCGGTTTATAAGAAAAACGGATAGGATAAAGGGCCGGGCCGGCATTTCAATTCCGTCCCGCCCTTTTTCCTTTATGGGCGTGCTTCCCCGTTTTGATCCGCCGCACCGCGCAAGGGTTTCTTTTCTTGCAGGGCCTCCATGTATACCCGTTCGAATTTTTCCGCGCCCGCCAGATGGGAAAAGGATTGTTCCACCTTCCTCCGGGCCCGGCCGGCCAGCCGTTTTCGCAACTCCGCGTCGCGAAAAAGGGCGGTCATCGCCCGGGACAGCTCCCGGACGTTTTTTTCCTCCACAAGCAAACCGTCTTCCCCGTCGGCGATGATTTCCTTTAATCCCCCTACCGCCGAGGCGATGACCGGAGAACCGGAGCCCATCGCCTCCAGGGCGGAGATGCTCGTCGCCTCTTCCACCCCGGCGGAATGGACGCTCGGGATCAGGACGGCATCGCTGATCGTATAATATTTCATCATTTGTTCATGGGGCACTTCGCCGAGAAGAAGGACGCGGCCGTTCAATTTTTTTCCGCCGATCTCCCTTTTCAGCCGTTCGGCTTCCTCCCCCGCCCCGGCGTAGACGAGTTTCGCTCCCGGCAAGTCCTCTTTTGCCGCGGCAAAGGCCAAAACCGGATAAATGACCCCGTTTTTCTCCGTTAACCTTCTCGGGACAAAAAAGATAAAATCCTCTTGGGAAAAGCCCAATTCTTCCCGGTATTTTTCATTATCCTCCTTATCTGGCTTGAATTCCTCCGCGTTGATAAAATTCGGGATCGCCGCCGCTTCTTTTCCGCTTAAATTTTTCACATAAGCTTGGATGCGCCTGTCCACCGCCACCAATCGGTCCGCCAGCCGGTACGCCTTTTTTTCCATCTCCAGCAGCCGTTTTTCGTAGATGCCGCCCGGTTCGACGCTGCCTTTGCTGACGGCTTCGTACGCCAGATAGCCGTGGACGGTCAGCACCACGGGAAGGCCAGTGGCCGCGGATGCGGCCGCCGCCATCACATCCTGGGCATTGATCAGATCGTAACGGGAAGAAGCTTCCGCCAAAGTTTTTCGCAAAATTTCGCTGCGTTTTTGTTGGCTCCAATAAAACCCCGCACCGTGTTCCCGGCGGTTGCGGAGATAGCTGCCGCCCCTCACCCAATACCGCTTGACAAGGGGAACATCCGAAAACGAGAGAACATCCACCCCATGGCCGCGATGTTCCAACCCGGCCTTCAATGTTTTTACATGGGAGGACAGCCCGCCGCCGTGGGGATAGGCGAAGGCGGTGACCATCAAGATTTTCATCGGTTTTCCTCCAATTAAAGAAAACGCCTTTTCTTTTCAATTTTTCCTTTGCTGGTTTTATTATACGTGATTTTCCACCCCGCCGGGAAAGCCATTCCGGATCCGTGCCCCCGTTGTCTTCGGGACAGCCTCCGGTTTCCTCGGCTTCCGCCCGGGAAAGCCCCTTTCCTTTCAGCCGGCGGAAAAGACCGCTGGGCGTTTGTACCGCTAATTTCCTTCCGAAGGTTTGCGCCATTTCGGGTGCACGAAAAAAAAACGGGCGAAGAAGGAACTATGTGAACTTTTGTGAACTTAAGACACCCCCAAATGATTGAGCAAAGCCCACGAAAAAACCGGGCGGCGAAGGAACCGGACCTTCGGATGGAAGGCCTGGCGGCTTCCGCCCATCGCGGGGAACGAGCATGCCGGATCCACTATTCCTCCGCCGGATCCGCGATCCGGGAAAGATGATGTACGGGGATGAGAATTCAAGATTCATTGGCATATGAGTAGCTGCAGGTTAAGAAACCCTCCTTTCAGGCAGGGTTAGGGACCTAAAAGGGAACGGTCTTCTTTTTTCGGCACAAAAAAGCGTCCCAAAAGCGAACGCGCCGCGAACACTTTTGGGACAATCTCTTCATCCATTTATTCCGTTATTTTTTTTCGGTTTCGGAAGCGGGTGTAAACGGCCAGCACCGAGGCCGTGAGGATGGTCAGCAGTCCCGCGGCCAGGAGGTTCCCATGGTTTGTCGCGGTATCCGGGAGGCTGCCCGACGAACCGTTTGTTCCCGTATCCGTTCCGCCGGTGCTGTCGTTTCCGCCGGTTTGGTTGTTGCCGCCGCTGTCATTCCCATTTCCGGTGTCGTTTCCGCCGGAGTTATTTCCTCCGTTGTTCCCGCCGTTGTTGCCGTCATTGTCACCACCGTTGTTGCCGCCGTCGTCACCGCCATTGTCGCCGCCGTTATCGCCTCCGCCATTGTCGCCGCCGTCGTCACCGCCGTCATCACCGCCGCCGTTGTCATCTCCGTCTTCCTTCTTGGCGATGGTGAAGGATTGGACGGTTTCGTTCCCGGCCACGTCAACCGCCTTCAATGTGAAGGTGTTTTCGTCATCCGGCAGGTCGAGGGTCAGTTCCAATGTTTGCGAAAATTCTTTCTTGCCGTACGGCGCGCTCAAATCTTTATGGAAGATTTCGCTGTCGTTCAAATACACCCTTAACGAGTCAAAGTTGTCTTTGACGCCGACGGTTACTTTCGCCGTTACCGTCTCGGGGCTGACGGTCTTCGGCACCTGGGTCAAATCGAATTCGGGCCCTGTCGTATCGACGATAAAGTTGCGCACGATTTGCGATTCATTGCCCAGCTTGTCGACGGCCTTGATCTTAATTTCGTGGTAATCGTCGTCCAGCTCCAATTCCTTATAGAAGACGTAGCTGCCTAAGAAATTATTATACTCCAGTTCCGCCGGTTCCCCATTGATGTAAACGGCCTCCACGCCGGACGGATCGGAAACCAATCCGGATACTTCCACCGGGGAAGTATTGAGAACAGCCAATTTTTCCGGCGTAACCCAAAAGATTTCCGGCCCGATCTTGTCTTCGCCTTCCTGCAGAACGGTCTTCGCCTGGTTGCCGGCATCGTCATAGACGGCGACTTCCAGCCTTTGTTTTTCATTCACGATCTTTTCCAGTTGGACTTCCTTTACCGCCGGCGAGATTGGGCCAAACACCGATTGTCCGTCGACAAGCACTTCCCAATATTGTACGCCCTTGTCATCGGAAAATTCGGCGGCAATCTTTCCCGTTTCCGTATCGAAAGTTGCCTGGATCTCGGGCGCCTTCGAGTCCACCTTGACCGGCAATTTTAAAGATTGGGGTCTCGCGCCGGGATAATCGATGACCGTCACGATTTCCAGATAGTATTGCCCGTCGGGCACCGGTTTCTCGTTCACAAGGCCGTCCCATCCCCAGAGATCGGACAAATAATAGGGCGCAGTCGCGTCGTAACTCTTCGGAAGATTATATTCCGTCGCCAGCACGCGAAGCAGTTTCCCGTCCTCATCGAGGACATTCACCTGCAAGGATTTGGCGTTCCGGAGCAGGGAAAGGACCGGCACTGCCTTGTTGTAGGCGCCATCGTTCGGCGAAATGGCGATTTTTTCCGGATTGTAAGTATTCGAAGCGAGATCGTATCCCAAGTAGGAATAGTCTCCATCTTCGGTGGGGGTGAGCACGCCCGTGAATCCGTAATAGGTTTCGAGATCCCAGACCGGCGCGTCAACGATGGGCGCCTGATCCCATTTCCCTTTAAAACCGGCATAGGGCACGGAGAGGGCCGGGTTTGTGTCCGAAGGATCGGTCAAGAGAATGAACCCTTCCAGCCAATAACCGTTGGGGAAAACTTCTTTCAAAGCTTCATCCACTTTGGAAACGTCCACGGTGACGGTAAAATCAACGGAACCGCGGGCCGGAACATTGATGCTGGCTTCTTCCTGACCGTTCACCATGACCGTGGCCCCGTATTCGGCCAGATCCAAAGACCCCAACTGATCGGGAGCCACGACGTAGATACCTCCACCATCAGCAGGCTCATCGGTCTGCACCGTGCCCTTCACCTGATAGCTCACATTTTCGTCCGAAAAGTTGGTGGCCGTTAGCCGGAAGGTAACCGTATTTTCGGTGACCTCCTTCAAGGCGACCTTCGCTTCCCCCGTGTTTTTCTCCGTCACCACGACGGGAGTGGACAGGGCCGCGTTGATTTGCATCAGGCCCGCCCCCTGCCTGCGGGGGGATTCATAGGTGTTTACCCCGTCTTTCACCGGTTGGGCGGTGTTCATTAACAGATTCTTCGCCAAATGCACCCGGTCGGCCAAGGTCCGTTTGAATTCCCGATCCACCCGCTCGAGGACCAGCGCCGCGCCGCCGGCAACATGGGGCGCCGCCATGGAGGTGCCGCTCATGACTCCGTACTGATTGTCGTTGAGGGTGGAGAGGATGTTCCCGCCGGGAGCGGTGATTTCCGGTTTGAAATCCAGGTTGGGCGTCAAGCCCCAGGAGGAAAAGGCGCTCATTTTCCCCGCTTCCGGATTGGCAATCGTCACTTTTCCATCGCCAAAAGTGATTTGAACGGTTTTTCCCTCATTGAGGGCGTCCGCCAAATTTTCTCCATCCGCTTCAGAAATAAACAGCTGCGGGATGACGATGGCCGGATCCGTGGCCATGTTCACGTATCCGTCCGCGTTATTGTAGATGATCGCCCCTTTGGCCCCCGCATCTTGGGCGTTCAACGTTTTCTCGACGAAAGAGATTTCTCCCCGTTGGATTAAAGCAAATTTTCCCTTCACATCTTTCCCCTCAAAGTCATTCGGACGTCCCAATCCAACGTGGACAAGCTCAAAGGTTTTCTCGTAATAATCCTTCGGATGGGCGCTTGATGCGGACATATAGCCGACGGTTTTCTTCGTTCCATCGATGTCATATTCAAAGGCATCCAAATCGATGAAGCTGTTTTCAAAGGAGGCGACTTGGAGGGATTCAACAGAAACCCCCGGCGAGCCGACCAGCCCGTAGTCAGGATTGGAAGACAAAGGATAGAAATATCCATCTCCAAAATAATTGGAGTTCCCGGCCGAAATGGAAACGAGGACCCCGCTGTCCACGGCCCGTTTCACGGCTTGCTGTTCCGGATCATCCGGCGAGACGAATCCGGCGGGAGAACCCAAGCTCAGATTCAGGACATCGGCCCCCAATTTGATGGCGTCGTCCATCGCTTTGACATAAACATCGCCGTAGGTGTATCCGGCATCTGGATCGTTGCCGAAGACTTTCAGCGCCAAAAGCTGGGCTTCCGGAGCGACCCCCAGGATGCCCCCGTTCGCTTCATCCCCGTTGGCGCCGACGATCCCGGCAACATGCATGCCGTGCATGGAAGCAGCCGAACCAAGATCGCGGATTTCATCCGATTGGTCCATATAATTGTACCCGTAAGGGACTTTGTCCGTATAGAACTTGCCGGGGAGCCCGTTGTCTTTGACCAGCTTTTCCACTTTTTCCTTGGATAATTTGGCCTTCGATAGATCCGTCAATTTCATGTCTTTATGGGTGTAGTCGATGCCCGAATCGACGATCCCGACGACCATCCCTTCGCCTTTAAAACCCGCCGCCTGCCATGCCTTTTGGGCTTCAACCAATTCTTTGCTGTATTTCATTTCCGGTTTTTCTTTCGGGCGTTCGTATTTGTTGGAAATGAAGACGTTTTTCACCTGTTTGATCTTTTCGATTTTCTCGATATCCTTGTACTTTACTTCCGCGCTGAAACCGTTATAGATGGTCGTAAATTCATGCAAAAACTTAACGGCGATTTTTTTGTCTTTGATTTGTTCTTTCACCCGGTTTTGCTCTTCCAGGATTTTTTTCTCCGCATTTTTCCGCGTGGCCACCGTCAATTCGGAAAATTTTACGTTTTTCTTCGCCAAATCGACGATCGCCGGATCCTCTTTCAATTCCACGACGACGCGAACCTTTTCATCCGGATCGTACCGCTTTCCGTCCCTCTCGGAAAGCGTCCGCCCGGGCTTGATTTCCGGACGGTTCACATCCAGCTTTTTGACCGGCAAACCGCCGGTTTTGGCATATGCGGGCAACTGGATGGAAAAGGCTGAAAAAATCAACAAAAAAGCGAAAAAAATGTTAAAAAATTTCTTTGCCATTCATCTGCTCCTTTCCCTATGAAATTGAAATTTTACAAAATGGAATACAATGAAATCCTTCCGCCCGATTGCACCCCCATTACCATAATTAAACTAATTTTGTAATAATTTAAAACTATCATAACGAAATTGTTATGTAAATATAAAAAATTATAGATTTTACGATATTTTTCTACAAACCTTTTTTCCTCCGAAAATTCCTTCCGCCATTCGGATCCGGTCCGGACCGGGCATCTTTTCTTTCTTCGGTCGGATCGTGGATTCCCGAATATTTGACAAAATCAGCGGAAAAAAATATGGTTTGACAAAATATGTAAATCCCTGTATAAAGAGGGAAAGACCTTAAGGCGAAGGAAGCGGAAACCGGCCGGTAATGGAAAGGGGGAAAGACATGCGCGGGAGCCGGGAATAACCTGCCGGGGCGAAAAACCGGTTGTAACATTTTTTTCATTCTTTCGTCTATACCATTGATGATTTGACTCATTTGGAAAAAAATGAAAAAGAGAAGCCTTTAAGTCAACTTTTGTCGAAAGGGGGAATTTTTTTGGAAAAAACGAAAAAAAGAAAATGGAGACGGATCGTATTGACCATGCTGACGCTCTTTCTTGCCGCCTTCGCCGGCTACCTATATCATATCTATCACTCCTTTTCAAAAACGATGGAATCGATGCACCAGCCGATCCGCAAGGTTTCGGAAAAACGGGAGGAAGAAGTCCGTTTGGAAAAAGTCGATCCCTTCTCCGTTCTGCTTTTGGGCGTGGACCAGCGGAAAAACGACCGGGGCCGCTCCGATACGATCATCGTCATGACCGTCAATCCGGAGAAAAAATCCGTCGAAATGGTCAGCATTCCGCGGGATACGCGGACGGAAATCGTCGGAAAAGGGATCGAGGATAAAATCAACCACGCCTACGCCTACGGCGGTGTGGAGATGGCCATCGACACGGTGGAAAATTTTTTGGACATTCCCATCGATTACTTCATCCAAATCAATATGGAAGGATTTAAAGAGATAGTCGATGCCGTCGGCGGAATCACCATCGACAACGATTTTGCCTTTACTTATGAAGGGGAACATTTCCCCGCGGGAAAAATCACGTTGAACGGGGAGCAGGCCTTAAAGTATTCCCGGATGCGGTACGAGGATCCGCGGGGGGACTTCGGAAGGCAAGAGCGGCAGCGGAAAATCATCGAACAGGTGATCAAGGAAGGGGCCAGTTTCAGCACCCTCGCCCGTTACGGGGACATTTTCCAAGCCCTCGGGAAAAACGTCCGGACGAACTTGACCTTTTCCGAAATGGTCTCCATTCAAAAAAATTATAAACAGGCAGCCGAAAACATCCACCAGCATCAAATCCAAGGACAAGGCAAAATGATCGACCGGATTTATTATTACATCGTCCCGGAGGCCGAAAGGCAAAAATTGCAGACGCTGTTGAAGGAGCATTTGGAGATCAGTTGAATTACGGGCGGTTTTTTTACCGTTTTTTAATACGCAAACCGATGGGCGGATGGCCTCGACGAAACCGCTAGAGAAAAAAATCAGCCCGCAGAATGTGCCAAAATTCTGCGGGTTTTTAAACCGGGTTATACCCAAATAATTTGGAATTTGGTCCCGCCTCTGATATAGGAGAGAAGCGGCAGGTCTTCATCAATCACCCTTCCGATCACATTCACCCTTTCGTCGGCGGGCAAGTTTCTTTTTGCGATCTGCAATTCCCCTTCATATCGTCCGTATCTTTCATTATCCAGCGTGATGGCGCCAACCGGCCGTTCCGTCGTATTTTCCGGACGGACGGGTTTTCCGGCGAGTTTTTCCACACGGGACTGTTCGGACCGGACCACGTCCCTCGCCTCATCCGGACGGTTCGATTGGGGAACCGAGAACCGTTCCTTCAAATCTATATCGTTCAAAAAATATTTGGCCCGCAAGATGATCAACCGGTTTTGGTACGCCTCAAATTGCCTGTAAGTATGTTCCCCGATCGACCGATCGCCGATAAAGACTTTATCGACACCAAAGTGATGGCGAAGATCCAGAAAGCAAACGAAAGGGGATTGTTGCCGATGATCTTCCAAAGTCGGCAATCCTTCATAGACCGGCCCCCTCCTTTCCCCGTCTCCGGGAACGAAGGCCATGACCTTCAATCCCTGTTTTTTCAGCCATTCATTTTTTTCCGAAAACCCTTCCCTGCCCAATCCGGTTTCCGGATGGGGATAGTAGTTGTGCCACGCTTCCACGGAACGGACATCCATTCCGTGCCGATCCAAAAGCTCCAGCTGCTCTTGGGAAAGGGTGCTGGCATTTAAGGCGATCTTCACCTTTTTGGAGAGTTCGGCAACGGTTTTTTCAGGGATCCCGTAATCGATCCGTAAACCGGTCAGCCCCCAATCCAAAAGGACATCCGCGTCATCCCATGATAAACCCAATCTTTGCAAAGATTTTGTGGAAACGTCCGCATATAATTCCATGCCCAATTTTTTGGCAATCTTCCCCAGCGATTGGATCCTTTCTTTGTAAACGACCTGATCGTCTTCAGGGATATGCAAAGAAGTGAAAATCTGCGAAAACCCGATTCGGCGCATTTTTTCCACATATTCTTCCTGCTTCTCGAAGCTTGGTTCCCCCAAATAAACGGATATGCCCAGCATCGCCACATCTCCTTTCGGTAAGGAAGAAAAAAGGGAGAGCCAAAGGCGTTTCTCCCTTTTTCCATATATGAGGATTAGATATCGTTTGCCATTTCTTCTTTAAATCCGAACAGATAGGTAAAGATAAATCCGCTGATGTAAGTAATGACAAGGCCTAAGAAATAGATGAGGAATTTGTTGTCCACAATCAACGGAATTAACGTCAATCCGGAAACACCGATCGCTTTGGCGGCAGTGCCCATGACCGCTTGAAACGCCCCTCCGACGGCGGCTCCCAAACAGGCGGTAACGAAGGGACGGCCCAAGGGAAGGGTTACACCGTACAGCAACGGTTCACCGATACCCAAGAATCCGACGGGCAAAGCGCCCTTGATGATGTTCCGCAAACGTTTGTTCCTCGTTTTGACGTAGACCGCGATCGCGGCACCCACTTGACCGGCCCCTGCCATCGCCAGTATCGGCAAAAGCGGGGTGGATCCCAGCGTGTTTATCAGTTCCAGGTGGATCGGCGTCAATCCGTGATGCAATCCGACCATGACAAGCGGCAGGAAGAATCCCGCTAGGATGGCGCCCGCTACCACACCGCCGACATCCAATATGGTCTTGATCCCGTTGGTAATGCCGTCAGACAAAACCCCGGCAATGGGTTGCACGGCGACAATCGTTATCAATCCTACCGTCAATAAGGCCAATAAGGGAGTAAAGATAATGTCCACTGCACTCGGGACCACTTTTCGGAATAACTTTTCAAAATAGACCATCAACCAGGCGGCGAACATAACACCGATCAATCCGCCCCGTCCCGGGGTCAATGCCGAACCGAACAACGTGATTTCCGCCAACGCCGGATTCATGATGATGATGCCCGCCAAAGCCCCAAGAACCGGCGTTCCGCCAAATTCTTTGGCCGTATTCCAGCCGACGAGGATGGCCAAATAGGAGAATATTCCGCCGCCCAAGAGAAGCAAAATTTTCATCCAAGTTTCTTCTCTGCTTACTCCGGCGTTGATGGCGAAGTTGGCGATTCCGTTAATAATACCGGAAGCAACCAACCCTGGAATCAACGGGATAAAAATCGAAGCGATTTTCCTTAAAAGCGCTTTAAATGGAGTGTTGTTTTTCTTTTTGATTTGTTCTTTCGTAAGTTTTGCAATGTCGTCTTCGTTAACGTTCAGCGTTTCTCCCTTCCGAATCCCGGTCAATTTTTCAATTTCGTCGGCGACTTTGTTCACCGTCCCCGGACCGACGACGATTTGCAGCGTATCATCTTCGACGACGCCCAAGACGCCGTCAATTTCTTTGATTTTGTTGATATCTGCCTTTTGATAATCTTTTAATTGCAAACGCAGCCTCGTCATACAGTGGTTGAAAGATTGGATATTTTCCCCGCTCCCGATCGCTTCCAATATCTCTTTGGCCAATCTTTCCTCTTTTTTCAATTTTTACCCCCCAAACGTTTATAAAGTTTTTCGGATGAATCCTTTTGCCTTTTTCAATTTTTCCACTGCCTCGTCGTAGCTGCAATTTAATAAAATCATGGTAATGGCCGCCTTCACATTGCGCTTTGCTTCTTCGAAAAATTTTTCCGCCGTCTCATAGTCGACCCCGGTGGCTTGCATGATGATCCGCTTCGACCGTTCAATGAGTTTATGATTGGTCGGGCGGACATCCACCATTAAATTTTTGTACACTTTCCCAATTCCGATCATGGAGACTGTGGATATCATGTTCAAAATCAATTTTTGCGCGGTACCGGCCTTTAAACGGGTGGAACCCGTCAGCACTTCCGGGCCGGTTTCGACTTCGATGGCCACATCTGCCAATGTTCCGATAATCGAATTTTTATTATTGCTGATGCTTACCGTTTTCGCCCCGATGGATTTGGCGTATTTCAAGGCGCCGATCACATACGGGGTTCTTCCGCTTGCGGCAATGCCAACCACCGTATCAAGATTTGTCAGCCGAATCGCCTTTAGGTCATCACCTCCCATTTGTTCATTGTCTTCCGCTCCCTCCACGGCGCGGGTAAAGGCTTCTTTTCCTCCGGCAATAATCCCTTGAACCATGGCGGGATCGGTTCCGAAGGTGGGCGGACATTCGGCCGCGTCCAAAACCCCCAGCCGTCCGCTTGTTCCCGCTCCGATGTAGATCAGCCTTCCCCCGCGCCGAAAGGAATCAATCACCATTTGTATAGCGCTTTCAATTTTGTCAATCTCTTTGCTGATGGCTATCGGTACGGATTGATCTTCCTTATTCATAATCTGCAATATTTCTTTAATGGACATCTGATCTATATCCATCGTATTCGGGTTTCTCTTTTCTGTTGTCAGTTGCTCGAGCATCCGGCCACCCTCTTTTATAGAATTTTATTTCCTTTGTATAGAATTTTATTTTCAATTAGATTGTAATTCTAATGAAATTTTTTGTCAATTTATTTCTTTATTTTTATGAAATTTAATTTCTAAACGGGCAGAAATCCCCCTTTCCGCCATATTCCTTAATGTTTACCTTCTCAAGCGAACGACTTCATTTCTCGCCTCATGGAACTGGCTGAGGATCGATTCTCCCTTTGCCTGGAAAATGCTTAAATAAAGGGCGTCGATAATCGTAAGCTGAGTCATCCTTGACGGGATGCTCCCGATTCGGTAATCGGACTCGACGACGGGCGTGCACAAACGGATGTCCGCCTCTTTATACAGCGGCGATTTCCCGATATTCGTGATGGCGATCACCTTCGCTCCCTTGCGCTGGGCAAAACGGGACAATTCCAACACATCCTTCGTTTTCCCGGACATGCTGATGGCAAAAAACACATCGTTTTTGCCCATGTACGGAATGAACGACAACAGGGAATGGAAATCATGGGTAAAGGTGCAATGGTAGCCCAGCCGCATAAACTTGTAATAACCGTCAAATGCGGCGGTTGCCGATCCGCCGACACCGTAAAAAACCAGCTTTTCCGCGTTCAATATCAGATCAATGGCCTTTTCATACTCCTTGCGGTCGAGGGAGGCGGGGATCGTCTCGATGGCCGATTTATTCACGTATGTCACTTTTTGAAACAGGTCATAGGGGCCGTCCTTTTTATGGAGAATGGAAAAGTCGGTCAAATTCATCTCGGTCAATGTCAATTCTTTAACGAGTTCGAGTTTAAAGGATTTGAAGCTTCCGATCCCGATGGACTTGCAAAAGCGGATGACGCTGGACTCGCTGACGCCGCTGTTTTTTGACAAGTCCTTGGTCGTCATATGCGGCACCAGATTCGGATGCTCCAAAATATATTGCCCGATTTTCCTTTCCGCATCGGACAGCCTCGATAAATTTTGTTCAATTCTCGATAACAATGAGCTCATTTCGTTTTCCTCCAAGCGTCAGCAGTTATTGGCTTTTTTTCATTTTCCGACCCCATTCATCGGCTCCGTAAGGACCGGCCGTTCCATGTTCCCGAGCATTTTTGGGCCGGAGAACCGGGGAGAAATCTGCTCAATATTTAACATGATAATCGGCAAGACGAAATTCCTTTTTAAATAATTATCAAAGAAAAAACGCTTAAAATCAATTCAGCTTCATTCAAAATTTTGTTTGGAAGAAAATTTCAAAGTTATATATAATGAAGTATAGCCAAATAGCTACCGTGGAAAACGGGTTTTCTTTCTGCAAAATAATGAAAGGGCTGTCAAAACGCTTGCCCAGATGGATTTGTATGCCAAACACGCCTGCAATATGCAACCTGTTCACATGCATGCCGATTTCTCATTTTAAAGAGGGATCACCTAAAGACAGGATCAGCCAACGATCAGAAAAAATCCCATTAAAGAACGGAAGTGAGCGTATGCCTCTCTTGACCGAAGATTTCAAAGAAAAACTCATCTCCATCGTCGGGCCGGAAAATGTGGAAGATTCCCAGAGTGCCAGACTGGTCTTTTCCTATGATGCGACTCCCCTGTACCAGTCGATGCCGGATTGCGTCGTGGCTCCGAGAAATACGGAGGAAGTGGCGGAAATCGTCAAGCTCTGCAACGAGCACAAAATCCCGATCGTCCCCCGGGGATCGGGCACGAATTTGTCGGGGGGCACGTCGCCGGTAAACGGCGGCATCGTTCTGCATTTCCGGCACATGAATCAAATTTTGGAGCTGGATGAGGAAAATTTGACGGTAACGGTCCAACCGGGCGTCATCACCCAGCAATTGATCGAATTCGTCGAGCGAAAAGGGCTGTTTTATCCTCCCGACCCAAGCTCGATGAAAATCTCCACGATCGGCGGCAATATCAGCGAAAATTCCGGCGGCTTAAGGGGGCTGAAATACGGGGTTACGAAGGATTACGTCCTCGGATTGGAAGTGGTTCTGGCCAACGGCGGCATCATCCGCACCGGCGGAAAGCTGGCGAAGGACGTGGCCGGCTATGACTTGACGAAATTGATCGTCGGTTCGGAAGGCACCTTGGGCATTGTAACGGAAGCGACGCTGAAACTGCTGCCGAAACCGAAAACGAAGAAGACCCTTCTCGCCTTATACGACGACATCGACCGGGCGGCGGAAACGGTCTCCAAAATCATCGCCTCCCGGATCATTCCCGCCACCCTGGAATTTTTGGATCAGCCGACATTAAAAGCCGTGGAAGATTTTGCGAAGATCGGTCTGCCCACCGACGCCAAGGCGGTCCTGCTCATCGAACAGGACGGGGACGCCGAAACCGTTCAAAAGGACATGGAAAAAATCGAAAACATTTGTTACGAACAGCACGCCATCTCCGTGCAAACGGCGAAATCGGAACAGGAGGCCCATGCCTTGAGCGCCGCCCGCCGTTCCGCCCTCTCCGCCCTGGCGCGGCTGAAGCCGACGACCATTCTGGAAGATGCCACCGTTCCCCGTTCCCAAGTAGCGGCAATGGTAAAAGCCATTAACGAGATCGCGAAAAAATACGACGTCACCATCGCCACCTTCGGCCATGCGGGAGACGGGAACCTCCATCCGACCTGCACCACGGATATCCGCGACAAAGAGGAAATGGAACGGGTGGAAAAGGCCTTTGCGGAAATCTTCGAAAAAGCGATCGAACTCGGCGGCACGATAACGGGCGAGCACGGCGTCGGGCAAATGAAGGCCCCCTATTTGGAATGGCAGCTCGGGGAAGAAGGAATCCGGGTAATGAAACAAATCAAACAGGCCCTCGATCCGAACAATATTTTAAACCCCGGAAAAATCTTCGCCAAAGAAACGAGGAAAAGGGTGATCCTGCACCGGTCCTGAACGCGCGGCAGCTGTGATCACGCCCGGGAATCCTTGCCCCGGAGGAAAGCCGGGCAACCTCCTGATTCCTGCTTGCAGGATCAGGGGCTCGGCTCCTTATAAAAATCCGTCACGAACTTCCTTCAAAATCGCCCTTGCGGTCGGCCGCCGTTTAAGCTGCCTTGAAAAAATAGCAAAGCGTGGTGAAGCAAATGTCCTCCTTGACAAAACAGAGATCCGTCCAACAGGACTTTCGGGAAAAAATGGACGAGGACGAACTGTTAAACTGCATGCGTTGCGGATTCTGCCTCCCCGCATGCCCCACCTATATCGAAACGGGAAAAGAATATTATTCCCCCCGGGGAAGGATCGCCTTAATGAAGGCCGTCCGCGACGGCATGATCGACGCCTACGAGGAAGTGGAGCATACCCTGAACGTATGCCTCGGGTGCCGGGCCTGCGAACCCGTTTGCCCCGCGGGGGTAAAATACGGACATCTTTTGGAGGAAGCCCGCCACATCTTCGAGCAGCACAAAGCCCGCTCCCTGCCCGTCAAAGCGGTCCGCAAAACCGTGTTTGAAGGGCTGTTCCCCCATCAGAGCCGGATGCAGGCGGCCACGAGCCTGGTCGGCTTTTACCAGCGTTCGGGATTGCAGAAAGTGGCGAGGAAAATCGGTTTTCTCAAGCTGTTCCCGAAAACGATGGCGGAAATGGAGAAAATTTTGCCGGATGTTCCGAAGAAAAAAGAGATGAAAGGCCGCAGGCGGCATTTCCCGCCCATCGGGGAAAAGAAGGCGACCGTCGCATTTTTCGCCGGCTGCTTAATGGATACTTTGTTTCTCAAAACTAATGAAAATACGATCCGCCTGCTGCAGCTGGCGGGCTGTGAAGTCGTCGTTCCGGAAAACCAGGGATGCTGCGGGGCGCTCCACGGCCACAGCGGCGAAAAGGAAAAGGCGAAAGAATTGGCAAAACGAAATATTGAGGCCTTCGAACAAACGGATGCGGATCATATCGTCCTCAACGCCGGCGGCTGCGGCGGCTACTTGGTCGATTACGACCATTTATTGAAAGATGAAAAAGACTGGCGCGAACGGGCAAAACGTTTCAAAAACAAGGTAAAAGACATGACGGAAATCTTGGTGGAATTGGAATTTCACAAAAACGTCCCCCTGCATCTGCCCGGACAAATCCTCACCTACCAGGATTCCTGCCATTTGCGGAACGTAATGGGGGTGCATGACGCGCCCCGGAAACTGCTTCAGGCGATCGAAGGGGCCGCCTTCGTGGAACTGGACGGCGCGGACAAATGCTGCGGATCGGCCGGGATTTATAATATATTGCAGCCCGAGATGGCCAATCAAATCCTCGATCATAAAATGGAAAAGGTCAAAATGACCAATGCCTGCACCATCGTCACCACCAACCCGGGATGCCTCATGCAAATGAAAATGGGAATCGAACGGCACGGCCTTTCCGGAACGATGCGCGCGGTGCATATTGCGGATTTATTGATGGAAGCATCCGTGGAAAAAGGGAATATGGGATTTCAATAATCACATCAATGGGAGGACGATTCCGCAAGGTTCGTCCTCTTTTTTGTCCTTTTTTCCAGGATTGCAAATCCCCGATCGCCCTTCGCTTTCCAATCCATGTCCTGCCGATGGAAAAACCATAGAGAACGTTACCGGTTAAAGGCGTTCCATCACCGCTTTTCTGCCAACGAATCCCCCATTTCGACGTACTCTTAAAAAAATATTTTCAAAAAGTTCATCAGCCATCTTGTATTCGTTTCCAGACATGATATAAAATTAATGTGAAAATAATTTTCATAACAGGAGGTATTTTGATGAATAGTTTCTTCGAGAAAGCCCAGCAATTCGGGAAGTCGTTTATGCTTCCTATTGCCGTATTGCCTGCGGCGGGGTTATTATTGGGAATTGGAGGAGCCCTGTCCAATCCGAATACGGTTAAGGCCTATCCGTTTTTGGATATCGCATGGCTCCAAGGGATCTTTACCATTATGTCCAGTGCCGGAAATATCATTTTCGCCAATCTTGCCCTTCTTTTCGCCATCGGGGTGGCGGTCGGATTGGCAAAAACCGACAAAGGGACGGCCGGTCTGGCGGGAATGCTCGGTTTTCTTGTGATGAACGCGACGATATCCGCCCTGTTGACGATTACCGGCCAAATCAATACGGAAAATCCCGCCTCGGTCGGCCAAGGATCCGTCCTCGGCATCCATTCCCTCGAAACGGGTGTCTTCGGGGGCGTAATTTCCGGTATTTTAGTCGCATGGCTTCACAATCGGTATAATAAGAAACAGCTCCCCCAATTTTTGGGATTTTTCAGCGGTTCCCGATTCGTCCCGATCATTTCTTCCTTTGCCGCCATCCTGTTGGGTGCGGTCATGTTTATCGTATGGCCATTTGTCCAGTCCGGCATCTATAAAATGGGAGGAATTGTGGAAGCGACCGGTTATGTCGGGACATTGATCTACGGTTTCGTCCTCCGTCTGCTTGGCCCCTTCGGCCTTCATCACATCTTTTATATGCCTTTCTGGACGACGAGTTTGGGCGGTTCCATGATCATCGACGGCAATCTCGTCGAAGGGACGCAACGGATCTTTTTCGCCCAGCTGGCTGATCCGGATACCGAAAAATTTTACATCGGAACTTCCCGCTTCATGTCCGGAAGATTCATTACGATGATGTTCGGTTTAATCGGGGCGGCTTATGCCATTTATAAAACGGCAAAACCGGAAAAGAAGAAAGTGGTCGCAGGATTGATGGGATCGGCCGCTTTGACGTCTTTCCTGACCGGGATTACGGAACCGATCGAATTCTCATTCCTGTTTATCGCACCGTTCCTCTATGTTTTGCATGCCTTTTTAGACGGTTTGGCTTTCATGATGGCCCATATTTTCCAGATCACCATCGGGCAAACCTTTTCCGGCGGCTTCATCGATTTTATCCTGTTCGGCATTCTCCAAGGGAACGACAAAACCAATTGGATGTTCGTTCCGTTAATCGGTATCCCGTGGTTTTTCGTTTACTATTTCTTGTTCACGTTCTTTATCAAAAAATTCGATTTAAAAACCCCGGGGCGGGAAGACGATGAAGAAACAACTGTCATCACCGGTTCGGCCGAAAGGGCCCAAAGGATCATCGACGCGTTGGGCGGCAAGGAAAATTTGGTGAACGTCGACTGCTGCGCCACACGTCTGCGGGTGACGGTCAACGACCCCGGCGCCGTCAATGAAGAACTGCTGAAGAAGACCGGGGCAAAAGGGGTATTGATGAAAGGAAAAGGAATCCAAATTATATACGGACCTCAAGTGACGATCATCAAAAATGAAATTTCCGAAATTGTAGGTGAGTAGATTGCTAAATCAAATCAAAAATTCCCTTATTGTCTCGTGCCAAGCCCTGGAGGGCGAACCGCTGCACAGTTCCTACATCATGTCGAAAATGGCACTGGCCGCATTCCAAGGGGGTGCGGCCGCAATAAGGGCCAACAGCAAAGAAGACATCTTGGCGATCAAAAAGGAAGTGCCGCTCCCGGTGATTGGCATCGTAAAAAGGAATTACCCCGGCAGCGAAGTTTTTATTACCCCGACAAAAAAAGAAATGGATGAGTTATTTGCGGCAAATTGTGATATGATTGCATTAGATGCTACGCAGCGAAAAAGGCCGGGAGGAGTTTCACTGGCCGATTTAGTGGCCTATGCGCGGGAAAAAGCGCCCGAAGTCAAATTGATGGCGGACGTCTCCGGTTTGGAAGACGCTTTGCAAGCGGAACAACTTGGTTTTGATTGCATCTCTACAACCCTTTACGGATATACGGAAGAAACTTCCGGAAAACGTATTTATGACGACGATTTTTCATTCTTGAAATTATTGTTGAAGGAAATCCGCATCCCCGTGATTGCCGAGGGGAACATCATCACCCCGGAAATGGCCGCGAAAGCCATTTCCTTAGGCGCCCACGCCGTCGTCGTAGGCGGGGCCATCACAAGGCCCCAATTGATCACGCAGCGTTTTGTGAATTCCATTAAAAATCAAATGCGCGCTGAAAAATGACTTATAACGAGGAATATCTTTGCAGGCAGTTTATGAACGGTGGAAAGGAGCCTATAATGAGCACCCTCTTAAAAGAGATTCAAATGAAATATTCCTCTATGTCCGAAAAAGACAAGCGCATCGCCAATTTTTTAATTTCCCATCCTGAAGAAGCAACCAAATGCAATATTAAAGAATTAGCGAAGAAAACGAAAACTTCCACTTCTACCATCACAAGATTTTCAAAAAAGGTTTCCTGCAAGAATTTTGTCGAATTAAAAGTGAAGCTGGCCCAAGAACTGCAATATGAAAGCCATGATGACATCCATGTTTTTTTAAGAAACCATTATAAAAATATGTTCGATAACATCCAAAACTTGAACAGAAATGAACAGATCAATAAAGTTACCCAGCTGATCGTTGAAGCGAAAAATATTTACGTTTACGGGTTGGGCAGTTCCGGGCTGGCCGCTCAAGAATTCAACTACCGTTTGAGCAGGATGGGTCTTTCTTCCCAGTCGATAACGGACAGCCATTTGATGCTGATTCGGAGCGCCCTGTGCACGGAAAAGGATCTGATTTTGGCTTTTTCCCGTTCCGGACAGACGAAAGATCTGATTACATCGATCGAGAAAGCCAAGAAAAAAGGCGTCAAAGTCGTTTCTTTCACCGCTTACGGGGAAACGCCTTTGACCAAAGCGTCCGATGTCACCTTATGGACGATGCATCCGGTGAAAAACGGATATTTTTCCACAGGGATCGATTTAAGCACCTTTTATCTCATCGATTTGATCAGTTTAAAATTGCTGGCCGACCCGGCAAGAAAATCCACATACGAAGAAACCATATCCGTCATCTCTTCGGAATCCCATATAAAAAAAGGCTAACCTTTCCACCTCCAAATCGGGAAGGGGCTGTCTCATAAGCCAACATTCGGCTGATGTGCGCCCCTTCCCCCTTCTTTTCATCGCTCTTCGATTTCTCCCGATTCCAGTGACCATATTCCTTCTACGAGCCTCTCCTTTCGTTTCATTGAATCGGCACCTTTACTTCCAAACCTGCAATAAAAAATAAAAGGAAAGACATCGTTCCGTTCCTTTCCTCCCTCTTAAATTGATCAATCTCATTTCCCGCGTTCCAATCCAAGTTTAACGCCCTTTTTTCACGGGTTGAAAACTTACATCAAATTATCCCATTTATCAACCCTCTCGGACATAGATGAAACCTCGAAAAATATTACGGGCGGGAAAGATTCCCCGCCCTAAAAAGGACATGCTTTCGAACGGAATTGGCAGAAATCGCCAGAATCCAATCTCCCGGCTGGACTTGTATCCGGACAGATCACAATTTCAAGAGAACCGGTTTTTGCCTTTCTCCGACTTTCTCCTTTTGCTCCCGCCACGGCCGCTTCCTTCTTCCCGCAATATCATTGTTCCGCCTTGAAACGGTCTGAGTTGCGTTTTACAGGCAACAGGGATGCAACAGATAAACCGATATATCGCCAGCCAAGACTGCTTCGGACGTATCAACTGATGGAAACCCGCGTCCGGCGGATTGGAAAAATCCTGCCCCGGATGATATGGGCAAAGGCGGGACCGGAGGCCAAAGGGCCGATAGGGCCTTTGATGCGGCGCTGCCCTTCTTGATTCGGCGCGTCCATAAACCCCGGACGGCTTCAGCCTTTTTCCGATTTTCCGGCCTTGCGGCGACCGCTTTTTTGGCGGTCCGGAAAACTTTCCGTTTTACAAAAGGGACACAGATCATTAATCGTCGGATAAAAACTTCTTCACAAATTCATCATCGTTCAAATGGGGATACATCTCATAAATCCGGTCGATTTCTTCCGCCTGGCCGGGAGACAATTTTTCCTTTTCGCTCAGGCAGAAGGCGGTTTTCAGCAATCCTTGCCGGCGCAATACTTCATGGATCCCGGAAATGCATCCGGCAAAACGGTGTTTCGCGTCAAAAACGGCCCCGTTGGCATCGGTCAATTCGTTGGCCAGCGCCAAATATTCGGCCGGGATGGCGTCTTTCGTGCGCACCTTTTTGATTTCTTCCAACAACTCCACGGCTTTGGCCGTCCAGACCGCCCACTGGCCCAAAAGCCCGCCGACGATCCGCTTTTCCACCGTTTTTCCGTCGATGGTAAAGCGGAAGGTCGTCAATAAATCCAATAGGATATGATCGTCGTTCCCGGTATATAAGGCGATGTCCCCGCGCCTTTCCGACGCGCAGACGGCCCGGACCACATCGAGGGTTTGGTAACGGTTGAACGGGGCGATTTTGATGGCGTACAGATTCTCGATTTCCGCGGCTTCCCGCCAAAATTCATAGCTCAACAACCGGCCGCCCACCGCGGGCTGCAGATAAAAACCGAAGACGGGAAGAATCCGGGAGATTTCCTTCACGTGCCGGACAAGATCCCGTTCGCTGTAATGGTTCAAACCGCCCAAACTGACCAGGCCGAGGTGATAGCCGAAACTTTTCGCGATTTCCGCTTCCCTGACCGCCTGTTTCGTCTCCCCGCAGATGCCCGCGATTTTCAAAAAAGGCCGTTTGACCCCCTCTTCTTCGACCGCTTCCGCCGCAAGGGCCAAAACCTTTTCGAACAAATTGTATTTCGGGTCGCGGATCTCGAATTGGGTCGTGTGCACCCCGACGGCAATCCCGCCCGCTCCCGCGCGGATATAATACCGGGTCAGCCGTTTTTGGCTTTCCGCATCCAATTCCTTCCTTTCCGTCAAGGCGAGCGGGTGGGCGGGAATCACCGTGCCTTCCTGCAAATGCCTGAGCAATTCTTCCTGCAAAACGGCCGCCATTAAAAGGCACCTCCCCTTTCCTGGAAACGGGTCGGCTTGGCGAGGGTCGGACCGCCTTCCTGCACCCACTCGCTCACCCAATCGATCATTTGATATAAGGAGACGGACGGGTAGCCGAACAGCTGAAAACATTTGCCCGCGTTGCTCAATAAGGCGGTGTCCGCTTCCTCATTGACGAATACCGGCTGCTTCCCGAACCGTTTGCCGAATTCCAGCGCCACCCGGCGGACGGAAATGAGCTCCGGACCCGTCACATTTAAAATATTGGCCGGGCTTTTGCAATGCAAAAGGGAACGGAGGGCATATTCATTCGCATCCCCCTGCCAAATCACGTTGACATGCCCCATCGTTAAATCGATCGGCTTTTCCCGGAAAACCGAGGAGGCGATTTCCAAAAGCACCCCGTACCGCAGATCGATCGCATAATTTAACCGGAAGATTAATACCGGGATTCCCCTTTTTTTGGAAAAATGCTCAAAGATCCTTTCCCTGCCCAGGCAGGATTGGGCGTATTCACCGATCGGCGAAGGCGGATCGGCTTCCGTCGATCCGCCGAGTTTCACCGGGGTCAGCGGATAAACGTTGCCGGTCGAAAAAACGACAAAACGGGAATCGGGCAATTGTTCCGCCACCCTCCCGGGCAAATAACTGTTCATCGCCCACGTATAATGTTCGTTCCCGACGGTGCCGAATTTGGTTCCCGCCATGTAGATCACGTTTTTCGCCTTTGGAAGCTTCTTCAAATCCTCCTCATTCAACAGATCGCAGGCCACGGTCTCAATGCCGCACGCTTCCAGCTCTTCCCTCAAAGTTTTGTCGGAAAAGCGGGAAACGCCGATCACCCTTTTCTTCAATCCCGCGGCATCGATCGCATTTTTCGCCAGCTTCGCAAGACTTGGCCCCATCTTCCCGCCGACGCCTAAGATCATCATGTCCCCGTCTATTTTTTTCATATCTTCAATCAGCCGTCCGGAAGGAGCCGTCATCCGTTGTTCCAGTTCTTCCAAAGTCCGCATCCTTGATCCCCACCCCTTTTCTTTTTCTCCTTGTTTCCGGCGGTTTGCCGGATCTCCTTTTCGCTCGCATCCTCCCTGAGGGAGGTTCAGCCCCGCAGGACGTGGAACCTTTTTGGAAAGGCCGGCGCCTTCCCGATAAAACCCTCGTTCTTGGCGATTCCGCTTCCTTAGGAAGCGCCGGCGGCGTTACCGAGGCGCGCTTCGGAGAATCAGCCTTGTGAAAAACTGCCGGCGCCCATTTGAGAAAATCATTCTATAAACACTTGTTCCTCCTTCGGAACATCCGCAAAACACCGAACCCGTTCCCATTCGGAAAAACCGCCGCCGGCGGGACCACCATAGCGGCGCGGCGATCTTCTCGGACCCGTTCTCCTTTCGGGGAGCCCGCGCCTCAAAGAAGCACCGGCGCCGGCTGGCCGCATTCGGGAACCCGACCATATCCAAAAACCGTACCTCAAAGAAGCACCGGCGCCTTTTTCGCTGCCGATTCATAGGCCGCCAGGGCCACTTCCACGGCCTTCAGCCCGTCATAGCCGGTGATGGACGGCTCCCTTCCTTCACGGACGCATTGGACGAAATCCCGGATCAGCCCATAATCCATATCAAAACCGTAGAAATCGCGGATGAAGGGCTTCCCCCGGTCCGAAAAAACCTCCACATGTTCCTTGAAGGCATCTACAACCGCACGGCCTTCGGTGCCCAACACTTCAATCGTCACGTCTCCCCATGTGGGAAAATTTTTGTTTCTCGACCAGCTGGCGTCATGGGAAGCGACGACACCGTTTTCAAAGGTCAACGTCAACAATCCCGCATCATCGATGCCCCGGGCGCCAAAGACCGTGCCCGCTTGGGCATACACCTCTTTCACCTCTTTGCCCAAATACCAGCGCATGATATCCACCATATGGACCGTATGATCGATCACCGCTCCTCCGCCGGAAAGGCGTTTATCTGTAAACCACCCGCCGGGATTTTGCCCGCGGTTGGTCGTGCGGATCGCGATGATCTCGCCGAATCGATGTTCTTGAATCATTTTTTTCAGCCGGGCGATCGGTTCCAAAAAGCGCACGGGGAAGGCAATTTGCAGAATAACCCCGTTCTTATCGCAAACATCGATCATCGCCCGGGCGTCTTCCAAGTTGGTCGCGATCGGTTTCTCGCACAAAATATGTTTCTTTGCCTTGGCCGCTTTCTCCACAAAATAACGGTGCCTGCTGTTTTCCGAGCACACGATGACGGCCTGCAAATCCCGGTCCAAAAATCGTTCCAGATCCCGATCATAAGCCGCGCCGAACATTTCCGCGGCCTTCTTTCCCCGTTCTTCCTCATCATCGTAAACGGCCGAAAGCCGTACGCCGGGAAGTTTTTTCAGTGCGGAAGCATAACTGTAGGCATGCATGTGGGCAAAACTGATGATGCCGATGTTCATCCCTTCTCCCCCTTCATCCAGAAGTGACGGAACCGTTCGATGGAAGCGGCGGTCTTCTCCGAAAGGGGCCTGGCGTTCTCCAAAATCCGGCCGGCCCAATTCCCTTCCGGAAAATCCGTCTGGGTCAATCGAATGACCGGCGTTCCTGTTTGTCCCGGCCCTTGCCGGCTGTCCCGGCCGTCCCCGGGAATCGTGAGATCCAGAAACGGGTCGGCATTTTCGCTGTTCCAGCAGATGACGCCCCCTTCGAAACTGAACTCGAATTCAAAATTCTCCTTCAAATAGGGGGCGGCCGTCCATTCGTAATGGCCCATCGTCCCTTCGCCGGCGGCGAAGGCCAGGATGTGGTGGGAGACCGGGGCGTCTTCCCGTCCGCTTTTCATATGAAGATCGCGGACCGGGCCGAATAACTCCTCCAGGAAGACGAGGTCCGCAATAGGGTATTTTCTTTCTCTCCCTTTGGAAATCCGCCTTGCCCGAAGCACGCCGTTTTTGCCGGGCAGATGCTCGCGCAATTTCGGATAAACGGGCGCAAGCAGCGGATCATAATAGAAATGGCGGCGGGCCTCCCGCTTGTTTTTTTGCACGGCATCCCAATGGTCCAGCAGGAAGGGCAGGGAGAAATACAGGGGATTTCCGCTTTCCAGCAAATAGGCCAGCCCCTCTTCGCTCACTTCCTCCTCGATAGCCAAAAGATCATCCCCGGTCCGGCTGTTCATTTCCAGCCGCTCCCTGATTTCGTCCAAGGACAACATCCGCCTTCCATCGTTCCGGCTTCCTTCCAGGATAATTTTCACGCGATTCCCCCCTATGAAACCTATTTCCGCGGCCGTGGCGGCCCGCTCCGGATCTTCTTCATGTTCCGGCGGCAGCCACCGGCCGTATTCCGCATCTTTCAGTTGCTGAAGGATCTCTGCCAGCTGAACGTCCCTCTCGGATGGAAGGACGCCCGCCCCCTCCTCCCCGGTCAGCGGCCGGAAGCCGCCCGCCCGGGAAATGAGGATCTCCGCTTCCTTGGCAAACATCCTTTCCCTGGGAAACACCGGCTCGATGTCGCCGACGATCACCACCTTCCCTTTATCCCGCACCCAATTCAAACTGTCGCCGGTCAACGACGAATGTTTGCCTCCCGCACACAGCAGCACGGCGTCCACCCCGTATCCCTTCGTTTCCCTTTCGATCGTCCTTTCCAGATCCCGAAGGGTCGTAAAGGCGGGAATCCCGGCGGTTTGGCGGAAGCTCTCCGCCCTCGCCTCCGAAACATCATAGGGGATCACCCGGTAAAGGGAGGCATGGGCAATTTGGGCGATCAGCTGGCCGAGGATCCCCAAGCCGGCCACAAGCGCCCATTCGCCGAATTGGAGGTTCGCCGTTCTTAACGCATGGATGGCAATGGCGCCCAGACCGCCCAGGGCGGCGGCCTTCGGATCGACATGATCCGGGACTTTGCAGCACAAGGTTTTCGGCACGAGCAAATATTCCGCATGCTGGACATAGGGGGCGCCGTAACAGGCGACATAATCCCCCTTGGCGATCCGGTCCACCCCCTCGCCGACTTCCACCGCTTCCCCCATCGCGCTGTAACCCAGGCAAACCTTCCGTCCGTCGCTCGTTTCAATTTGGGACAATTCCGTTCCGGGGCTGATCGCCGAATACTTCGTTTTGATCAAAACGTAGTGATCCTTGATTTTCGGGATGTCCCTCTCCTCCAAACGGACGGTCCTGTCACTTGAGACGACAACCTTCATTTAATTTGCTCCTTTCCGCATCTTGTTGGATTTCATTCGCCTTGTTAAGATGGAACGAACCCGTTGGACAAAAAATTCTTCCGGGAGCATTCCCGACAGATACAGCCGCAATTCATTGTTCATTTCGCCCAGTTCCTCATAGGTCACGCCGAGATGGGAATATAAGCGGTAGGTCGGGATGATCTCGCGGAAAAGATGAAACCGGGACGGTTTGTAAACGGCATCGTCCCCGCTTTTTTCCGCTTCCGTTTTCACGGCGGGGATGCTCAACGTATTCCTCCGGATATAACCTTGAACGGCGGGCGAGCCGAGAAAATCGATGAATTTTTTCGCCGCCCCGAACTTACGGGAATGCTTGTTGACGGCAAAGCCGATGATCAACAGCAAGGTCTGCGGCTCGCTCAGATAGGGGAGCGGGGCGATATCATACCGCAAATCCGTTTCGATGAACTCGTTCAAACTGAAATAGGAGGAAACGATCATCGAAACCTTTTCCTGCACGAACAACTTTTCCGCGTCCCTGTCGTTGTCGGACAAAAAGGTTTGCAAAATATCCTGTTCGATGAACAATTGCCGGATGATGTTCACGCTTTCCGTCAGCTTCTCCCCGTCAAAGGACACGCCGCCGTTTTCATCCCGCTTGAAATACACATGATTTTGCAAAAGAAAGATCGGCCAGCGGTTCAGGGAAAGGGGATGGAAATAGACCCCGAAATGGCGTTCCCCGGCCCTTTCCTCCGTCAGTAGTTTGGCCGCCTTTAACGCGTCCGCCCATCTCCAGCTGCTGTCGGGAAGCGGCATCCGGTTGTCTTGAAAATGCTTCGGGTTGTAACATAGAACGATCGGTGAAAAGATGAAGGGCCTGACAAAGGTTTTGCCCTCCTCCGGCGTCCGAAAGGGCTCCTGCAAAAAAGGATAGATGTTTTCGTCTTGCTCCACCGGTTCGAAAATCTCCCCGGGATTCGGAAATTCGCAAAAATCGTTATAGTTGACCGACACCACGTCGATCATGTCATTATTGAAAAAGTCGAGCACCGTCCGGTGATACTGGGTATAGGGCAATGGGATGGTTTGAACTTTGATGTTCGGGTGGCCTTGTTCAAACTGTTTCACGATCTCCGAAAACTTGGCTTCCCTTAAAAGGGAGGGATAATAGCCCACCCGCAAAATGACCTGATCATAGGGCTTGTTGGACACGACCAGATTTCCGACCCGCGACTTTTTGACGATCAACCCTTCGGAAACCAAGGTTTCCAACCCTTTGCGGACGGAATTTTTGCTCAGGTCGAACCGATGGGCCAGGCTTTGTTCGGACGGCAGATATTCCCCGACTTTAATCTCTTCGTTCATGATTTGGTTCCTTAACGTCGAAATCATATGTTCCAATTTGGCCTGAAATTCTTCTCGATTCGTTTTTTCCGACATCGCCGCATATTCCTTTCCGAACATGGATTTCTTCAAGCGTTTCCGCCTATTTTAAGCCGCTCAGCGCAATGCCTTTCACAAAATATTTTTGGAAGAACAGAAAGATGAGAAAGGTGGGGATAAAGGATATGACCGATCCGGCCATTTCAACGCCGAAGTTCCCTTCCTTCGTCAGCATCGACGCCAGCCCCACCGTCAAGGGATACATCTCTTCGCTCGTCGTGTAGATCAGCGGCGTCAGCAGGTCATTCCAGCAGCCGATGAAGGCGAAGGTGCCGACCGTGGCGATAACCGGCTTGGACAAAGGAAGCAGGATTTTGAAGAAAACCGTAAAATCGTTGGCCCCGTCCATATAGGCGGCCTCCTCCAGCTCCTTCGGCAGGGTCATCATGAACTGCCGGACGAAGAAAACGCCCAGGATCCCCCATAATTCGGGAACGATCAACGGCCAATAGGTGTTGATCCATTCCAGATTCTTGAACACGATGTAGCGGGGAATGATGAGCAATTGGTTCGGAACCATGATGACCGCCATCATCACCCAGAAAATGAATTCCCTGGCGAAAAACCGCTTCTTCGCAAAAATATACCCGAGAATCGCGGCAAAAAACATTTGGGACATGGGTCTGAATCAACAGGGCCAGGAGCAAACCCAATGCCATGGTCGGCAAAATATAATAAAGGGAAAACAACACCTGTTTCGGCGTTTTCTTCCCTTCCATCATCGCTTGAGGCTGCGGATGACATGGCCAAGGCGATCGAAGAAGAAAAAGAAAAAGAAGGATTGCATTTCCGCTTGGATCTTCGGGATCACGGTGCGGGCGACGGGATGGATGACGCCGGGCCGGGCATATTGGACATATTCCGACAATTGTTTCATCACCGGGTCATTATCGTAAATCGACAGGGCGGACAGTCTTGCGGGAATATATTTGGTCAGTTCATTGAAGGCCTTGGCGTGCTCCGTACTGGTCATCTCCTTGATCAATTGGGCGGCCGCCTCTTTATTTTTGCTGTTGGCGGCTACCACGAACATCCCGGTCGTTCCGAAGGTGGCGGTCTCCTTATCCTTCAGCGGAGGACCGACGACGAAATCCGTAAAGCCCCTTTCCTTCATCAGGTTGACGGTGACCCCCGTTCCCCAGGCGGCCAGGATCTTGTTCTCGACAAAGGGGGTGAAATGGTCAAGGGAGTTGATCGAATCTTTGGGAATGTAACCGTTTTTATACCAATCCTGAATCAATTCCAACGCTTTAACCCCTTCAGGCTGATTGATCACCACATTCCCGTTTTTATCGATGATGTCCCCGCCGGCTTGCCATATCAGCGGATAAAGGCTGGCATTCGGGGTGTTCCCCCCCTCGAAGGTTCTGGCAAAGTATCCCTTTTCCACCGCTTTTTTCGCCAATTCATTGAATTCATCCCAGGTGGTCGGGAGGTGATTCGGATCGCCGCCGATTTCTTTCAATATTTTTGTGTTGTAAAAATAGGTTTGGACTTCCCGCAGGATCGGCAGGCCGTAAATTTCGCCCTTATAAGTGACGGAATCCAGCGTCGTTTGGGCAAAATCCTCCTTATCCCAGTCGTCACCCAATAAATCGGTGATGGGCGTGAGCACCCCTTTTTCCGCAAACTGGGCCATCATGTCCGGAATAATGTAGAAAACATCCGGTCCCTGATTGGAGGCCAAGGCGGTTAAAATCTTTTGCTCCCTGTTGGCCCAAGGGATTTCTTCGAATTTGACTTTTACCTTCGGACATTTTTCGTTGAAGCTTTTCGCCATGTTGTTGAAGATTTCCGTCTGCTTCGCTTTCAAGTCCCCTTCAACGAAAGGATGGATCCAAACGGTTAATTCCCCTTTTAACTCTCCCCCTGAATTTTCTTCGCTTGAACTTTTCTTGGATGAGCAGCCGCTGAAGAACGTCAGGACCAACAAAACGGCCAAAAATACGCCCAACCACTTCTTTTTCAATTTCTCCCACCCCTAAGTTCTGGTTTAAATCTGGTTTACATCTTTATTATTAAGTAATCGCTTTCATAATGTCAACAGTTTTTTCTGAAAAATATATGATTTTAATAAAATCTTATGATTTTCACTCCTTTTTATAAGATTGTCCAGATATGAACCAGAAAAAGACCGGCAGCGGGGAATGGGCCGCTGAAGGAGGCAGTCCGCGAAAAAACTTGCCTCTCCGTCTCCGGAGCCGCGAAGATGTTGTCCAAAGAATCCGTCCGGTGCCGGGACCGTCGCGGACTGCGCCGCCGGCGAAAAATTTCTCCGCATGCATCCGGCATTTTTCCCGGGTCCCTTCCCCAAAGCGCATCCTCGCTTTCAAACCGGCACGTCCGCCGATCCCGCCAATTCCGGAACGCGGCTCCCGGGTATTTAAGGTTTGGCGTCGGCGATAGTTTTCAACCAAATAAAAAAGGGCCGCTTGCCCCTTTCAAACCCATTTCCGGTAAACCTCATATACGCTTTCTGCAAAATGCCCGACGGAAAACCTCCGGGAAGCGCGGTCTTTCAACCGTTCGCCCATTTCCCGCAATTTCTGTTCCCCTTTCAACCGCACGGCTTCCATCAGGCTTTCGCCCAATTGGTTTTCGTCCCCCACATCGATCACCCATCCGTACCGGCGATCGGGCACCAGATGCCGCACCCCGCCCACGTCCGTCGTAATGACCGGCACGCCCGCCCGGGCCGCCTCCAACAAAACAAAGGGAAAGCTTTCGCTGTAAGAGGTGAGCAGGGCGACATCCGCCATCGGGTAAAATCTTTCCGCGTCCGGCCGGTAGCCGAAAAAATGCACCCTTTCGCCGATGCCTTCTTTTTTTGCCCTGTCCTCCAGCTCCTTCCGCAAACTGCCGTCTCCGATAAGGAGCAGGCGGACATTCGGATGGGCCCTCGCCACCTTTTTCAACGCCCGGAGGGCCATTTCATGGCCTTTTACCCTTTCCAGCCTCGCCACCATGAGGATTAAAAAATCATTGTCCCGGAAGCGGAACGCTTTCCGGTCGTAAGGTTCCGGCGTTCGCCGAAAATCGATCCCGTTCAGGATGGCCGTGATCTTTTCTTCCTCCATCCCCAGCTCCGTCAAGATTTTTTTAAATCTCTCCGATACGGCAAAACAATGATCCGCTTTTTTGATGGCGAAAAGATGGACGGCCGTGAAACATCTTCCTTTCAATCCCCCGCCCAAAAAATCGTCCCGGGGATCGCTGTGCACCGTCAATACCCATCTGCAGCCGGTTTTGTTCTTGATGATCATCCCCAATACGTTCGCCCGCGGACCGTGGGTATGAACGATATCGACATGATGCTCCTTCATGTACCGGCAAACCGATCGGATGACGGAAACATCGAATTTTCCCCGCTGTTTAAACAGCACGGTGCGGATGCCGAGTTCCTTCGCCTTCTTTTGCATCAAGCCTTCTTCCAACAATCCGAGGGTGAACTCGTTCCGCTTGAACTCATTCAACAGGGATAAAATATGGATCATGCCTCCGCCCGTTTCATTGCCCGCATTCAAATGTAAAATATGCATTTTCCTACCCTCTTATAAAAAATTTGCAAAAAGGCCCGCTTTATCATAGCTTCGGATGGCGAACGCATCGGGCAAGCGGGCGATTTGGAAAACGGAGGTTCTGTAACAGCCTTTTGCCGGATAAAAATTCCCGTCGCAGGCCGCCCCTGCGCCGGCCAGGCAAGCGATCCGCATCTTGATAAGCAATTGCCCTTCAGATCGCGCATCATGGCAGGTCATTGTTTTTTCCGCTGCCGGCCGCCGACCAAAGAAAGCCAATGCCCCAGTATGGGGAAATATTCGTGATGGGGAAATATTCGTGCCGATCGGGATGTCGGCCATGAACCGGGGACCGTTATTTCCACAGCCCCGCTTTGACAAGGTACGAAGACATCGTCATCCTTGCGGGCAAAATCCGGTCGGGCCATTCCGGATTCATGGGCTTCACGCGGAAATTCACGAAGCTGCCTGTCGCCCCGGATTCCTCCGCTCTTTTCGGTTCCGCCTTTCCGGGCCGATGCGTCCCTCCTACCGCATTTCTGCCGTTCCGGACTTTTCTCCCGTCCTTCTTTCCCGCTTATTTCCTGCCCGGCTTCCCGGCGGCCTGAGCCGATGGACCGCTTAAAATCTTTCTTTCAACACGGCCAATACGAACTCGGGCAGGGCCAGCATCCGCCGCCAGCGGGACGGTTGCTGGATCAGGCGGTAAAGCCATTCCAAGTTCAGCCTCCGCCAAAACTCCGGGGCCCTCTTCGCCTTCCCGGCCAACACATCAAAACTGCCGCCGACCCCCATAAAAACACCCTTTTCAAACATGGGGAGATAACGATGGATCCAAATCTCCTGTTTGGGAAAACCTAAGGCGACGAAAATAAAATCGGGATTTGCCGCGGCAACCCGGCGGGCGACTTCTTCATCGCGAAGGTCAAAATAGCCGTGATGGAAGCCCGCGATCCGGATGTTCGGATATTGCTTCCGGATGTTGGCGGCCGCTGTTTTCACCACCTCATCCTCCGCTCCCAACAAATACACGGACAAGGACCGCTCTGCGGCGATCCTCAGCATGTCACCCATAAAATCAAAGCCGGCGATCCGTTCGGCGAGCGGCCTCTTTAAAATTTTCGACGCCAGGATGATCCCCGAACCGTCCGGGATCACATAGTCTGCGGAGCGGATGACATGCAGGTATTCCAGATTTTTTTTCGCATGCATGACAATCTCCGGATTCCCCGTTACGATAAAACATTTTTCGCCGCGGACCGCCCTCTGCAAAATGATGTCTTTCAATTCTTCCCTTGTGGTATGAAAAAAGGAAATCCCCAAAATTTCAACGGTCTTTTTCATCAGCTTTTTCCCTTCTTTGCAATCTTTATTCACCGAAGGTAACGGATTTGTTCTTTGCCAAGAGGGCCAGACACCTTTTCGGCTCTTCCATTTTCAACAGCCAGGAAAGGAAAAAATGAAAGGAAAACACCATGGCGCTGACCAAAAAAAGTTCGGCAATATCGGGAAACTTCTCGACCGTTCCGCGGGCCGGAAGAAGGAGCGAAAGGGGGAAGGCAAAAAGCAACGCATATTTGCCCCAATCCCGCCATCCCTCCGTCCCGCTGACCACGAGCCCGCTCTTCCGCCGGAAACGGACCAGCAAATAAACCGTCTGGAAAAGCATGGCCATCGTACCGGCAAGGGCGATCCCCGCCGCGCCGTAAAAACGGGACAAAAGGAGGCTGAAGCCGATATTCAGCAATACCGTCCAAAGGCAGGAATGCATCACCAGCCGGTTTTCCTTCAAAGCATAAAAACAATTCATCAAGTAGTCCCTTAGGGCAAAAAAAGCCAGGCCGATCCCGTAGCAAATAAACACCCCGTAAGTGCGGACGGTATCCGAGGCATCGAAGGCGCCCCGTTCGAAAGCGAGCCGGATCAACGCCTTTCCGCTGATGATCATCACGAGCATAAACGGGATGGAAAGATAGATGATCGTGCGGAACCCTTGCCCGACGATCCGGCCGAAGGGCTTCGCCCCTTTGAGTGCGGATCCGACGATGGACGGATACAACACGGTGATCAGCGGGCCGATCATGACGCTTAACGGCAGCCATAACAACCGATAGGCATAATTTAAAGAGGAAATGCTGCCCTCGTCAAGGGTTGAAGAGATCATCCGGTCGGTGACGCCGTTGATTTGCACCGCCACGGAGGCAAGGATGACGGGATAAAAGCCGGATAAGGTTTCCCGCAAGGAAATCCCCCTTTTTTGCGGAGGGAAAGGAAACCGGACCCGGTATCTTTTTAAACTCGGCCATTGGATAAAAAATTGCAGGGCCGTCCCGGCGAGAAAACCGCAGGCCAAACCGATGACGCCAAAGGGACGGGCAAGGAAAAGGGCCGACAGGATGACGGCGAGATTTTGCACCGTCGAGGTAAGGGCCGGCATCGCAAACTTTTGGTTGGCATGCAAAACCCCGGAGGCAACGGAAGTGAGCGTCATAAACACGATGGCGGGGACGAGGATGACGGTCAGCCGTTCGGCCAACCGCAATTGGTCCGCAGAGAACCCGGGCGCGAGGAAGGAGACGAGCGGCCGGGCGGCCAGGATCGCGAGGATCGCCGCGGCAATGGAAACGAACACAAAAAAGGTGCCGAGCGAACCGATCAAATGAGCCGCTTCTTTCGCGTTTTTTTCCTTCTCCCGAAGGTAAATCGGAACAATGCCGGCCTGTATCGCCGTCCCGAGGGCGGTGAACAGGATGGTCGGAACGAGGCTCGCCACAAAAAATACGTCGGCCTCCGCAGACGTGCCGAAATAGGCGGCGATGATCGATTCCCGCAAAAAACCGAGAATTTTCCCGATAGCCGTTATGGCAGTGACGATTCCTGCCGCTTTGACGATTGCTGGCCATTTTCCCATTTTCGATTCCTCATTTGAACAGCTTTTTCCATAGGCTGTTCCAATTTTTTGGCTTCATCATTTCATGGAAACCGGGAATGCCGGCCGCTCTCCGCTTACCGGGGAAAATCCAATCCGAAGGAATTTTTCCCGGTCGGACGGATGAGCGCTTTCCCATCCCCCGGTCCCGGCTGAATTTGAAAACTTGCCCCGCCAAAGGCAGACGGGATTCCGCAGCCGCTTCCGGCGGCCCTCAGCTGAAAAAATTTGAGGATTTTTTCGTCGCCATCCTCGGCTCCAGGCAGGCGGAATTCTCAACCGATCCCTGAGCCATTTGCCTCCCGCCGTTCCGGAAAACCGGTTTTCCGCCGGTTCAACAGATAGCCCAGAAAGCTGTAGAAATATAAGGTAAAAATTTTGTCCTCTAACATATTATAAAAAGCGCTGCCGATCGCCGCCATGGCAAAAAAGGCGTAAAAAAGGAGCCGCGCTTCCCTTTCTCCGGCATATCTCCGCACGGCCCGGAGCATCCCGAAAATGAAAAGGGAAAAACAGGCCGTGCCGGACAATCCGGATTGGACAACGATTTGTATGTATTGATTGTCGGTATATATGCCTTCGCTGAGCCGGTATTCTTCATAGATGGGGGACGAACGGACCAGCGTCGCCGAGTCGCCGAAGGTGGCAAAACCCGTCCCGATCCACGGGTGGTCCATGAAGATTTCCAGTCCCTTTTTCACGATATATATTCTTCCCCACTGGGCGCTTTCCTCAATCATCTCCCCGGAAAGGAGATCGGAATACCGCTTTCCTCCTTCACCAACAGGCATTTCCCGGAAGCTTCCGTTTCCCTCCATGAAGTTTTTCCCTACCATATCCGCCAAGGCAACGGCCGGCAGGTAGACGAGAAGAACGGCCGATAATGCCGAAAGAAGAACCGGTTTTGCCGCGGAAAATTCCCTTTTTGCCGCATAATAGAAGACGGCCGCCAGCAGGAAGGCGATCATCGTTCCCCTTGAATAGGTGAGGAGAAAGGCGCCGAAAATCAAGGCCGCGCTTCCCATGAAAAACCATCTGGATTTCGCGGAGGGATTCCTCCGGAGGAGCGCAATCGCCGAAACAAAAGCAATGACAAAATATCCGGCCAAAACATTCGGATTGGCCAGAAGGCCGTAAATGCGGATCCGGTTTGTCCCCGAGAGCTGCCAATTCTGCCAGCTTTCGGGCAAAAGGAGGGTGCGCCACGAAATCTTCTCAATCAATCCGCAGACGGCCAGGAGATCCGCCATGCCCACCGTCAGAAGGAGAAGATTCGCGATCTCCTTCTTCGTCCATTTCATTTCCGCCACGATAAAGACGAGGAGCAAAGCGATCCAATACGCCCGCCATTGAAAGAAAAGGGCGAAAATGTCAACGCCGGACAGGAAAGCCGCGAGCGACCCGATGAAACTGAAGGCGAGGAAATAACCGATAAACCGATAGCGGCGGCAATCGGCATTTCTTCCCCATCCTTTTTGATAGAACAAAGGGAAAAACAGGGCGAGAATGGCCAGATCTCCGGCGAATTTCATCCCGGGATTCAGCTCGATCACAAACGGGCGAACGGAAAAATAGACGAAAAGAAAATAAAATCCCGCCTTCCGATTGAGGAAAGCCAACAAAAAAATGGCCGCCGATAACCCGTAGCCGGCCCAATCCTGTTGAAAAACAAGGGAACCCAGCAAAAAAACGATCTGCATGACGAACGCATATTTTTTCACGATTTGCATCGAATCACCCGAAATCTTATTCATCCTGAAGCGGAAATCCGTTCAGGACCCAAAAGGGATTTTCCATTATCCGGAGAAATGCGGGAAAGATAAACTTAGCCATTCATTTCCTTCTGTAATTAATCATTATTCAATTTTTGGCAAAGAACCATACCGGTTTGAATCATTTATTAGTATTGTATACTTATTTTGTTAAATTTCTCTAATTTTTTCCGTAAAAAAGATGTTAAAAAACGCGGACAGCCCCCGGTGCCCGCAACCGGAACGGAAAGCCAAGACCCGGGAACTGGTCCTGTGCGCGCCGCGGCATTGTTAAATTTTACTGCCCAATGGACCAACGGCGGCTGGACTTCCATCGCGACCCTCGCCTGGCCGCTCGCGTTCCTCATGTTTCATTGTGTAAAATCCTGCCCCCAGCCCGGGCAACATAGCCTCCCGGAAATGAAACAGCTTTGCGTTCGCTTCTTTTACGCAAATTCTTGAACTTCATCGCCCAATGCCGGACTGCACCCCAAATGTCGGACACGATCAACAATTGGGGTCCAATTTCTTGAATATCGATTTAATCTCCGTATATTGCTTCATTCTCAAGAAATTTAGAAGCATGGAACACTTTAGGAAAAGCACTGGAAAACGATATGAAGAATTAAAACAACAACGGATCAAGGCAAAATGAAAAGGCATGTGCCCGGTGCGATATCGGACTCATGCCCAACAGGTCGCCTGATAAAATAACCCGTCTAAATTATGCCTCACGCAGTCTTTTCTCCAATCATGGATTCATAAAAGAAAACGGTCCGGCCGGTCCGGTCCGACCGGATAAGATTTTCCCCAAATCACGAATGATGAACCCGGGGGCAAGTTCCCTCTTTCCTTATTGGGAAAAGAAGTTTTCTCCACCAACGGATTCAATGAACTTGAGCCAATATTTCCTTTTGTTTTTGCAGCGCGGCTTCCTGGTACGCCTTTCGTTCTTCCGCGGACATTTTTCTCCATTGTTTTATAAACGCTTCATATTTCGGAACGACTTCAGAAACCGGGCCAAAGTCTTTGACCATTCCGTATTCGAGCCACAGCACCTTGTCGCAGAACTCCTTCACTTGGCCGGTGGAATGGCTGACAAAGATCATGGTTTTACCCCTTTTTTTGAACTCCCGCATTTTTTCCAGGCATTTTTCGGCAAAGGCCTTATCCCCGACGGAAAGGGCCTCATCAATAATTAAAATGTCGGGATTGATGGTGACGGAAATGGCGAACCCCAGCCTCGATTTCATCCCGCTGGAATAAGACTTGACCGGCTGATCGATAAACTTTCCAAGTTCCGAAAACTCGATGATATCCGGTTCCAGCCTTTTGATCTCTTCCTTCGAAAAACCGAGCATTAAACATTTTAATTCGATATTGTCCCGTCCCGTCAAATCGTTTTTCAATCCCGCGGAAACGGCAATTAAGGAGGCTTCCCCGTTCACTTGAACCGTGCCGGATGTCTCCGGGACGATGCCGGCGATAATATTGGAAAGGGTGGACTTGCCGGATCCGTTGACGCCGATGAACCCGATCACATCTCCCTTTTCCGCCTCAAAACTGACATTGGCCAATGCGTAAAAATCCTCCCCGTAGCTCAGGGGAGTGATTAAATCCAACAGTCTTTCCTTCATGTTTTTATAGAGCTTATATTTTTTTGTCACGTTTTTTGCGATGATTGCCTTTTCCATGATCGATCACAAGCCTTTATAAATAATCGATGAAATGTCTCCTGAACTTCACGTGCAGCATCGAACCGAAAGTGAAGAGCGCGAGAACCAATGCCCAAAAATAGACGGTATATTTCCAATGGGTGATCATATACCACTCGGTCCCGAAAAAGGCGGCGCGGTAGCCTTCGATAATATAGTACAAGGGATTGATTTTCATAATGAACAAGATGGTCGGATGGTCAATGATCCCCGCGATCGGCCATAATATCGGAGACAAATATAACAACATCCTTAATGTCGCATTCAGGAACATGTGGACATCCCGTATGATGGTCGAAAGGGTAGACGTGATCAAAGAAAGGGAAAACACTAAAGAAAATGTAGCGAATATAAAATAAATGAGCTGCAAATAATAGAGATTTGCATAAATCCCCATCGCATTGACCAACAATATCGTAATCAGCAGCATAAACAAATGGACATAAAACTGAGAGAAAATCACAAAATTCGGGATGATGCTCATGGGAAAATTCATTTTCGATAACATGGCAAGCCGGGTATAGATCGACTTCGACCCTTGGATCGTGGCCTGGTAAAAGAAGTTCCAAAGGATAAAACCGCCCACCAGCCATGCGATAAAAGGAACATCCTTGCCTGGGACCACTTCGATATTCGCCCGCCTGTTGATGCTGCCAAAAACAAACCAGTAGATCAAAATCTGAATGGTGGGGTTGATCACTTCCCAGGCGATGCCCAAATAATTGTTTTTATTATTGCTCTTCAACTCATACCAAGAAAGCCTTCGGATCAAATAAAAATGTTTGATCTGCTCTCTCAATACCAACAATGCCGATTTCATAAAATGGTCCTTTCAAAAGAAAAAATCGGGGTTTTTATCGCTTAAAAAATTATACCCGTTCAAGCTGAAAAAAACAATAGAACAAGGGATCCCCGCATCTTAGGGGAAACCCCATCCAAGTCGCCTCCCGCGCGGAACGCCGCAGCGAATCATTTATTCATATCCATTCGGATTGTTCGATTGCCAATTCCAGGCATCTTTACACATTTCATGGATATCCTTTTCCGCTTTCCAGTCCAGGTCCTTATTCGATTTTTGTACATCCGCGTAACTGATGGCAACGTCCCCTTTTCTTCTCCCGACAATTTCGTACGGAATTTTGCGGCCAGTCGCTTTTTCAAAGGCCTGAATCATTTCCAAGACGCTGTATCCTCTTCCCGTTCCCATATTATAAATGTTTACGCCGGGAGCCTTGTTTTTTTCCAGGGCTTTGACATGTCCTTTCGCCAAGTCCACCACATGGATATAATCCCTGACTCCCGTACCGTCTTTCGTATCATAATCGTCTCCAAAAACCTTCAATTTTTCCAAATTTCCGACGGCAACATTGCTAATGTACGGCATTAAATTATTCGGAATTCCCCTGGGGCTCTCCCCGATCAATCCGCTGCTGTGCGCCCCGACCGGATTGAAATAACGAAGGATGGTAATCTTCCATTCTTGATCCGATTGATAGAGATCTTTCAGGATTTCCTCGATGAACAGCTTTGTTCTGCCGTAGGGATTGGTCGGACCCAACAAACTTTCCTCCGTAACCGGCATTTGATTTTCCGGACTGTATACGGTTGCCGAAGAACTGAACACCAGATTTTTAACGTTAAACTCGCTCATCAATTCACATAAATTAATTGTAGACATAATATTATTTTTATAGTAAAGTAAAGGTTTTTCGTTTGACTCCCCGACAGCTTTCAATCCGGCAAAATGAATGACTCCGTCGAAGGCATTTTCTTGAAAAACTTCATATAGTTGATCCTTATTTAATAAATCGACTTCATACACTGGCGGCCTGGCACCGATCAATTTTTCCAAGCGGTCGATGACATGAGGGTGGCTATTGACAAAATTGTCGACAATGACCGCCTCATAACCTGCGTGATAAAGCTCCACGATTGTATGTGAACCAATATAACCCGCTCCGCCGGTGACTAAGATTGTATTGGTCATAACACACAACTCCTGTTTGAGATTTCATCCATTTAAAATAAGGTGGGTTCTTCAATAATAATAACATACTTACCTCTTCATATTGTTAATTTTTACAAATATTAACGATCTGAAAATAAAATTTAAATTACTGTTTCAAGAATTTAAGGTTTTTCGGAACAAAACTGCTTCACCGCGTATAAGGATCTTTTAAATGCGCATTCAATAGAATAAAAAAGGCACGGGCTCACGAAAATGTCGAACCCGTACCGTTATTTAAAAATATTTTTAATCCACTCTTATTTATACACGGGAATTTCAAAAAACAGCGCCTTTTTGTCCAAGAGATCATACATTTGTTTGAAATACTTCCCTTGTTTCACCGCCCATGCAATATCTGTTGCGTATTGATGGCCAGCTCTGCCATTATTTTGAATATAGTCAGGATTCCATCTCATTTTATAAAGGGTATTTTGGCCGGCTTTAATATAGTTATTTCCGATAAAGGCAGCACCGCCGATGATCGCTTTTTCTTTTGAAGTCCAGTCATATTCATAAGCGGCAATGGCGCCACCCAATACTGGATTCGAATCATAGGCTCCGATGCCAAAGAAATTATAAACGAGTTTGCCTTCCTTGGAACTTTGGTCAAGAATCGTATAACTGCCGTCACTATTTTTCTTGATTCTCACACCTTGGGCCAATTGTGAAGTTCCATTTCCGGTTTCCAAGAATGCATGGGCCATTAAGTAGATTTCATTAATGCCATATTTATTGGCGGCATCGATAAAATGCTGTGCGGTACCCTTTAAAGCCCCTTTGTTGTAAAGGATCTTTGCATTCACTTCTTTCCAATCTAATCCAGCCGGTGCCGACAAATTAAGGAATTGGTAAAATTCTTCGCTTCCATACTTGAACGTTTCAGGATTGGCATATTTTTTTACATCTTCTCTTTTCGCCAATTTCCAGGGGAAATTAATTTTATACCACTTGTAGTCGCCGCCTGATACTGGATTGGGATCCAAAATAGTAACTTTGGATCCGTTGGCAAGACTTCCTACTATCCTCCCGTTGGGTTCTTCCCTTACATTCAGAGTACCCGTAACACTAACTGTTCCCGTATATGTTCCTCCGGATTTTTTTACATCTTTTATAAAAGCTGTGGCCACATAGGCCGTCGCACCGTACAAATCTGTTGTTGGATTTACCGCCATTTGCTTATCCACTAAATAATCTAATGTAAAATCATATTTTTTAAATACCGGCCCTGTGATTATATCTTTTTTGTATAAATAACCGGTGTATATTTGGTTGTCAACAATAACGGTTGCTACATACCAATTTGGAGAAAAAGTTTTAAACTTTAATACTTTGTTAGCTCCATATTTTTTAATTATCCTGCTATCCGTTGACGGTTTTTCGTACACATTGGTTGGCGATTTTGCGGCAAGACCTTGCATTTCGGTTTGATTTTGGTATAACGTTTCAACATGACTTTTATAGATATATCCTACATGCTTTATACCGCTTATATAAACTTCGGCCCTATACCAATTATTGGTAAATGTTTTAAAATTTAAGATGGTTCCATTTTTATAACTTTTTAAAACAGTAGAATTAGTGGTGGCTTTGGAAAATACCTTCGTAGGATTCATTAATGCTATTCCTTGAAGATTTGCGGGATCGCTTACCGCATTTTCAACATCGCTTTTGTGAATATATCCGGTTTGGGCCTTGCCATTGATGTAAACCGTTGCCTTATACCATTGGGATGTAAATGTTTGGTATTTCAATATGGAACCCTGAGGATAATTCTTTATCGCCTTCGTTCTTGAGGCGTTAGAATAGACATTTGTCGGATTTTTTAGCCCAATACCTTCCAAAATTGTTGCCTGGCTTACTGCATTTTCCACATCGCTTTTGTGAATATATCCAGTTTGAATTTTACCATTGATGTAAACCGTTGCCTTATACCATTGAGATGTAAATGTTTGATATTTCAATATGGAACCTTGAGGATAACTCTTTATCGTCTTCGTTCTTGAGGCATTTGAATAGATATTTGTCGGATTTTTTAACCCAATACCTTCCAAAATTGTTGCCTGGCTTACTGCATTTTCCACGTCACTTTTGTGAATATATCCGGTTTGAGCTTTGCCGTTGATGTAAACCGTTGCCTTATACCATTGGGATGTAAATGTTTGATATTTCAATATGGAGCCTTGAGAATAACTTTTTATCGCTTTTGTTGCTGAAGCATTGAAATAGATATTCGTCGGACTTTTTAGAGCAATACCCTCATATACGACAGGCTTGTCCGTTGCGTTCTCCACGTCATTTTTGCTAATAAAACCTTTCTGCGCTTCTCCGTTAATATAGACGGTTGCTTGGTACCAATCCCCGTTATAAGATTGATATTTTAATATGCTTCCCTTTGCATATCCCTTCAATTTTTTCGAACTAGTGGAAGTACTTTCATATACATAAGTTGGATCTTTTAATGCTACCCCTTGGTAGCTTTGGGACGCTGCCTCCTTTCCCGAAGGAAAAAAAACTATTAACAATGAAATAAACAAAAACGAAATAAATATTTTTTTATAATTCAATTCAATTTTCCACCTCCAGTTTTTACAGTGGTTAGAAAAATGTGGTTATTTTTTATACTAATAAAAGAATACTTTTATTGCAACCCTATGTGAATTACCTATTTGACACAGAAAAATGAGATGAATATAATTATTCTTTTGAAAGGTTTTCTACTTAATATAAACTAGATATAATTAATTGAAACATGATATATAATTCAAATCTTATTGGTGATCAATTATGATTAAAAAAAATCAAATCAGTTTTGTGAAGATAGAAAAGTTAAAAACAAAGCAAAATAAAATAAAAATTATCGGTAAATTTTCTTACAGCGATAATTTAAAAACCTTGGAATTATTATGTATCGGCCGCAAGCAAAAAAATGTTTATTTCACCGATAAAGTCAACTGGAGAAAAACTAGTCAAGAAAAAACCAGTTATTCATTTATAATAAACTTGGATTTCCGTGAAATTAATAACGGTCAATTATGGATAGAAGATATTTATGATTTATATTTTAAAATTAATAACGATGAAACAAAACTGATTCGATTGGGTAATCCTTCTTTTAAAGCAAGACATTTTTTTACTCAAACCATATACCGATCTAATGACAAAATTCTTATTGCAAATCCGTATTATACTTTTAAAAAAGGGAATCTCTCAATTGAAATTGAATTATTTCCCTTAGATCTTTTTAGATATTTAAAAAAAGTATTAAAATGGGCTTGGTTAATCCGATGGCTACTATTTCCGAAAAATATTTGGATCATTGGGGAAATGCCCTATAAAGCGCAAGATACCGGATTCGCGTTCTTTAAATATATCCGAAAAAAATATCCTGAACAAAATGCGTTTTACATCGTTGATTTCCGTTTTCCAGAATCCAACAGGGTGAGAGAACTGGGCAATGCGATAGATTTTCGTTCAAAAAAACATATTTTATATATCATTGGTGCCAGAAGAATTATTAGTTCACATCATCCTGATTATTTATATCCGAGCAAAATGAAAAGCTTAAAAAAGAAGATAAAAGCCAAAAAAATATTTTTGCAACATGGCGTATTAGGCGTCAAAAATATGGCCGGAAACTACGGCAATTTCTCAAATGGTTTTTATGTGGACGAATTTATTGCCAGTTCTGATCGAGAAAAACAAATCATCGTTAAAGACCTTCATTATAGCAGCAAAAATGTTCACGTAACCGGGCTTTCCCGATTTGATGAATTATTTAATAATAATACAAAAGTAAAACGGCAATTGCTGATCATCCCTACTTGGAGGGATTGGATAACCAGCAACCAAAATTTTATGGAAACAGAATACTATAATCGATATGCTCAGCTTATCTCTAGTGAAAGATTATTAAATCTAGCAAAAAAATATGATTTTTCTATCGTATTCTGTTTGCATCCCAATATGCAAATGTATACCCATCTTTTCCAAAGGTTTCAAAATAATTTTGTAAAAATAGTAAAGCAAGGAGAAATCAGCGTTCAGCAATTGTTGAAAGAAAGCTGTTTAATGATTACCGATTATTCCAGCGTAGCTTTTGATTTTAGTTTTTTAAATAAACCGATTATTTATTATCAATTTGACAGGGAAAAATTTTTAGGCAAAAAAGGTTCACATATTGATTTGGACAATGAATTACCAGGTAAAATTTGTTATGACTTAACTAATTTATTAAATTTGGTAGAAGAATATTGTATCAATAATTTTAAAAACCCCATTAAATACAAAAAGAGAAGTGAAAAATTCATTAAATACAAAGATCAATCCTCATGTGATAGAATATATAAGGTGGTTAAAAACGCTAAAAAAAACAGGTACCGATTCAAAAACATTTTATTTATTAAAGTGACTTTAAAATTGTTTGAAAAATTAAGTTCCGTAATTTAAGCCAAAAAGAGAGGAACCAGCTATGTCAGATGTCTTCAACTTTCATCAGGCGCTAACAGATCAATTGAATAAAAAGTATAATGAAAAAAAGCCAAATCAATTTTTATTTTCAATAATCATTCCTGTCTACAATGTCGAAGAATATTTGGAAGAAACGATTCAATGTATCATTAATCAAACTTTGGATTTTGAAAAACATGTCCAAATTATACTAGTAAATGACGGAAGCCCCGATAACAGCGAAAAAATTTGTCTGAAATATGCAAATAAATATCCTTCCAATATCTTATACATTAAAAAGGAAAACGGCGGGGTCAGCAGCGCAAGAAATAAAGGACTCGAGTTTGCCGAGGGCGAATATATCAACTTCCTAGATTCAGATGATATTTTAGAAAAAGATGCCCTCGAAAAAGTGTACGAATTTTTCTCGAAACATAAACATGAGATTGATGTTGTTTGCTTGCCGATCTATTATTTCGAGGCAAGAAACGGACAGCACTTGTTAAATTATAAATTTGACACGACGAAGCTGATCGACATTGAAAAAAACCCCCAAAATATACAACTTCATGTCAGCAGCGCATTTATCACTAGCAAACAGGCCAAAAAACATCGTTTTGATGAAAATTTAAAATACGGAGAAGACGCAAAGTACATTACAGAAATTATTCTGGACAAAGGAAAATATGGGGTTCTTACAGAAACCAAGTATTTTTATAGGATTAGAAGAAATCAAACATCCGCGATTCAAAACAGCAAGAATTCCACATCTTGGTACAACGATTCTTTAATACATTTTTCCAAATACCTAATCGATCTCGGATTGGAAAAATGGGGGAAAATTCCCAAATATCTGCAACATATTATCATGTATGATTTACAATGGCGATTCAGGATTAAAGAAATTCCAACGAATGTCCTCAGCAAAGAAAAGCAAGAAGAATATATTAAAATGGTAATCGATGTATTGCAATACATCGATGATGATGTAATCCTTTATCAAAAGTATATTGGGTTTCACCATAAACTTTTTATATTAAAATTAAAATACTTAAGTGATGAAAATAAACGCTTTAAATATTTGTATGCCAAAGATAACATCAAGATATTCTTTAATAATCATTTGGTAAATAGTTTACAAGATCAGAAAGTATACCTGAATATGGTTGAAATAAATGGTGATAAAATTTTAATTGAAGGCATGTTCGCCAGCGCATTTGAAGCAGCTGAATGTGAAATCTCTATTTTGTTCAACGGAAAGGAAATTATTGCAGAAAAGGTTGACAGATCTTTAAACGATATAAAAATTTGGGGAATTACTGTAAAAAAAATCTACGGATTTAAAGCCCATATAGATGCATCAACCATTAAAAAAGTAGGACACATTCAATTTTATGTAAAATATGACCAAATAAAAACTAAAATCAATTACACATTAACATCGAGAGTGAAGTTTTCAAAAAAAATCCCCAGTTTTTACGCTAAAGATAAATTAATCATATTTCCAGGGAAAAAAGAACTAAAAATAATCCCCAACACCTTTTTTAACAATCTAAGAAAAGAAGCGGGAATGATTAAAAGGCTTATCCTTATCAATAAGAAAAAGCCCGCTGCAAAAAAAGCTATTTTCGTGAGGTTAACTTATTTTCTTTTAAAATTCTTCAAAAAGAGAAAAATTTATTTGTTTATGGATCGCATTGACAAAGCTGATGACAATGCGGAAGTTTTGTTCCGTTATTCTTTGGACAAAAAGGATAAAATTTTAAAATATTTCGTGATATCCAAAAACAGCAGTGATTTCAACAGAATGAAAAAATATGGAAAAGTATTGCCATATGGCTCTTACAAACATAAGCTGTTTTTACTACTCTGCGACAAATTAATATCTTCTCATGCCGATGAAGTCATACTCGACCCCTTCGGGTCTACGAAAATTTTCTACAAAGATTTGCTTACCTTTGATTTCGTTTTTTTACAACATGGTGTAACACAAAATGATTTATCCGGTTGGCTAAACAAGTATCAAAAAAACATAAAACTCTTTATTACTTCATCTAAAATGGAATATGACTCAATATTAAATGGGCAATACGGTTATTCTGAAAAAGAAATAGCACTAACCGGTATGCCCAGGCATGACAGGCTGGAAAATAAAGCAAATAACCAAATTTTAATTATGCCCACATGGAGAAGAAATATTGCATCAAAATTGGATCAAAACCTTGAAAGAACATATAATCCAAAATTTGTTAATACTGAATACTTTAAAATGTATAATAACCTTATCAATAACGAAAAATTGCTCGACAAATTAAGAGAAAAGAATTATAAAATGAAATTTGTCATACACCCAGCATTAAAGGAACAAGCCAAGGATTTTACGCCTAACGATCGGGTCGAAATCATTAATCCCGACAATATTAAATACTATAAGTTATTCAATGAAGCCAGTTTATTAGTGACAGATTATTCATCGGTGGCCTTTGATTTTGCTTATCTAAGGAAACCAATCATTTATTTTCAATTTGATCAGGAAGAATTTTTCAATATTCACTTCCCAAGCGGGTATTTTGATTACGAAGAAATGGGATTGGGACCAGTCGTTAAATCACTAGATCAAATGGTAGAAGAATTAATTTCTTCACTTGAAAATAACTGTAAATTGCCAGAAAAATATAAAGAAAGGATTGATAATTTCTTTGTCTTTAATGACAAAAACAATTCACAGCGGGTGTATGACGCTATAAATAAAATGTAAAAGGATGTGGGCAATTAGTTTGAAACTCATTGACTTTTTCCTTTAAGGCTTTAGTTACGTTCAGCTTTTGGACATGCAAAACCCGAAGAACCTGCTTGGATTCTTCGGGTGTTTCTTTTATCAATATAAAACTGGAAGTTTGCAATCACATTTAATCTACCATACTAGTTATTCATAAAAATATTTCTTCAACCACCCTTTGTGCGGCTTTTCCGTCTTCCAAATAACAAAATTTTTGATAAAATCTTTCAAAGGTTTCTGGCAACTTATAACCTTGGGTACCGATTTTATTTATCTTGTCTATAATTTCATCTGTCGTATAAACCAATGGGCCCGGCGACTCTTTCTCTATATCAAAATAAAAACCTCTTAATACATCCTGGTATTCTTCAATGTCATAAACATAAAATAACATCGGCCTTCTCAAATTAGCATAATCAAAAAATACGGAAGAATAATCCGTAATCAGTATGTCGGAAATGACATAAAGTTCGCGAATATCATTGACATGGGAAACATCGAAGGCAAAACCCTTATAATCCTCCAGATCAAAGGATTCCGCGACCAAATAATGCATCCTCAGCAATAATACATACTCTTCTCCCAACGCCTTTTGCATCTTCTCCAGATCCAACTGCAGTTGGAATTTATATTTTCCCACTCGGTAATATTGATTATCCCGCCAAGTAGGCGCATATAATATGACTTTTTTATCCGCCGGAAGCTTAAGGTTTGTTTTTATCTTTTCGACATCTTCGGGATTGTAATTATATAAAAAATCATTTCTTGGGTAGCCGCTTTCGATGATCCTTTTTTGAAATCGGAAAGCCCGTCGAAAAATTTCCGTGGAATAAGCATTCGGGGATATTAAATAATCCCATTTTGATGATTCTTTTATAAAATTCCGTTTATATTTTTCTGTGTTCGTACCGGGCATATGCACTTCATTCATGTCCAAAGCCAATTTTTTTAACGGTGTTCCATGCCATGTCTGTATATAGGTTGTATGTTTTGGTTTTGGAAGCCACAGCGGCAACCTGCTGTTTGTCACCCAAAATTCAGCTCTAGCCATATAAAAAAGCCATTTTAGCGAAAACCTTTCGACATGGGGTATATTATTTTCTTTAAAATATTGTGTGTATCGTTTATCTACACTCCAATACATAATATATTCCTTGCGGTGCTCTTTCATATATTCATAAATGGCTCTGGGATTACAACTATACTGTTTACCTAAAAAACTTTCAAACATGATTAACTTCTTTTTTACCGGCAAATAAGAAGCTGCTAAAAACGTATATTTATATAACATAAAAGCAATACTTTTTAAAACTGCTTTAATCCCTTTACGCTCTTCCATCTTTGAAGCTATCCTTTCAGTTTAAACTAAAGAAAGCCGGTTCCGCATAGTGAAGCCGTAAATGGCCATTTGTTACCGGCTACAACAATTATTATCCATTTTGTACTTTCAAATCTTTTTTAATTTTCGTTGTGGAAATGCCAATTGTTCTTGGTAAATATATTACTTCGCAATAATCTTTAAGAAAATCAAATTTCCCTTTCCAGTCATCGCCCATCACAAATATATCCACATTGTGTTCAATAATGTCTTGAATCTTTTGATCCCATGATCTTTCAGGAATTACTTCATCCACATAGCGAATAGATTCTAGAATCAACTTTCGGTGTTCGTAACTGTAATATGCCTTTTTTCCTTTTATCGCATTAAACTCGTCGGTCGATAAAGCTACAATCAGGTAATCTCCAAGTTCACGAGCCCTTTTTAAGAGATTAATATGACCCCAATGTAATAGATCATATGTTCCATAAGTAATCACCTTTTTCATGGGTTCACCCCCATTAAAAATGGTAAGAAAGAATTACATTTAATAAAAGTCGTTTCTAAGACATTCAACAACCATGTAGCTTTAATAATAATTATAAAGCCAAAATTTAGGAATTTTCAAATGGTATCAATAAAGTGCGCATCCGCTTTTTGTTAAAATCTTCCGTTCATCATCTTTTCCCAAGCATTCCATGTTATTGCCTTCGAAACTTTATTTATACTATAACAATTTCAGAACACAAATAGCAAGAAGAATTACGCCCTTGATAATTTTTCTAGTTCTTGTTTTAAAAAAGTTTTTCAATTGTATTTTAAAGATTACTTTCATAAAACCTTTATTGCATTTCATCTGAATAGTAATTTATTATTTTCCTTTGTTTCATTGCCTTTTCTTTCCCTTTACAATTCCTTCTCCCGCTTTCTTTTTTCCCCGGTTCTTATATTCTAATAATTGAACATCCAAGAATCGGCGGGAGGTTTTCCAATGAATTCCAATCGAATCCCTTGGTTTGATAACGTCAAGGGAATCATGATCTTCCTGGTCGTATTCGGCCATTTGATTTCCACCTTCAAGAAAATCCCGGGAAACGAACCGGTGCTGTATATATATAATGTGATTTATGTTTTCCATATGCCCCTGTTTGTGATGATCAGCGGCTATTTTTACCGCGACGGGAAATACAAAAAAGTCATACGATTTCTTTTTCTCTTTTTCCTCTGGCATCTGATCAACGGCATGTTTGTGAATTTCATCGAGGAAAGGAAGCCGGTCGTGATCGACCCGGGACACCGGCTGTTTGAAGTGTTCGACCCCTATTGGACGATGTGGTATTTGCTCGGAATGATTTTTTGGTATATGATCACCCCTTATATTACCCGCCTCCGTTATCCTTTGGTTTATGCAATCGTCTTCGCTTTTTTGCTGAGCTATTCCGCGGATGTCACCGGCTGGTTCGCCCTCCGGAAACTGGCCAATTTTTACCCGTATTTCCTGATCGGCCATTATTTATCGAAAAAAAATCTGTTGAACCGGCTGAAAGAATATTTGCAGAAACGCCAAAAGGGGGTGTTGAGCCTCCCGCTCCTTGTACTCCTGAGCTTCTTGGCGGGAATGGTCTATCTTACGGCCGAGTATCCGAAGATCACGGATCTTTTGCTTTTGGATCAATCGTACCGGCACTTTTCCTGGCCCTTTTATCAGGGCGCCTTCTATCAGCTGCTATTCTATGGTTTATCCGGAGCCGTTTCCCTAACCATCCTCTTATTGACGCCGGAAAAGAAAAAACTGTTTCTTTTCCATACATTCGGTCTTTTCTCTTTAAACATCTACCTGCTGCATACCTTTTTCGTCCGGGTGTTCCGTCTTACCGTTCCCGAAACGGTATATGCGAACGCCTGGCTGCTGATCCTGGTTTCCTGCATCCTTTCCTTTCTCATTTGCGGTTTTTCCTCCCACCGGCTCGTGCGGAAATTGACCGGGCCTTTCATAAAACCTGATTTGCAGTTTTTATTTAAAACGAAATGAGCCGCCGGGGCCAATAAACAAGCCTCGAACTGGCATGATTTCCCACTTGAGAAAAAAGTTTTTCAGACGAATAGAAAGGTAGGGGGGTGAACGATTGAACCGATTTTGGAAAATCGCCGCCATTTCCGCCATCCTGTTCTTTTCGGCAACCGCAGTGCCGGCACTGCCGGGAAATCATTGGACGGTGGAAGCGGCGGGAACGGTAAAACTGAACAAGGTTCCTTACCAGACGACGGCAAACCTCAATTTGCGAACCGGGCCGGGGACAAAGTACAAAGTGATTTTGACCATCCCTAAGGGGAAACAGGTAACCGCAACGGAGAAATCCGGTAGCTGGTACAAAGTTTCCTATTCGTACACTTCCAAGGGGAAAAAATACACAAAGACCGGATGGGTGTCCGGGTCCTATTTGAAAAAGGCGTCGTCATCCGGTTCAAGCGCTTCGGCATCGGGAACAACAAAGATTACCAAAACCGTCTATCAAACGACCGCCAATCTCAATATGCGGACTGGACCGGGGACGAAATATAAGGTGATCTTTACCGTTCCGAAAGGAAAAACGGTCAGCGCTACGGAAAAAAGCGGCAGCTGGCTGAAAGTTTCCTACACTTACACATCGAAAGGGAAATCCTATACGAAAACCGGCTGGGTCAGCAGCAGTTATTTAAAGGAATACAACCAATATATCAACACGGCCGGAACCTATTATTTTACGACAAAAACGGCCAATCTTTATTCGGGGCCGAATACGAAAAGCAAGGCCGCTTCCGTACCGAAAGACAATGGATTCTACTCGACGAAAAAAGTCATCAACAGCATCGGGCAAACATTCTATCAAGTTTCTCACAACGGAAAAAACCTGTACGTTTATTCCGGTGATGTAAAAAAGGTTTCCCCTGCGGTTTTTTCGGAAACCAAATATAAAGCCAATACAGACACATGGTTATATCAATCTCCCGGAATCAACACTGCAAAACTGGTAAAAATACCGAAGGACGCGGTCATCAGCAGCAGCTTGTCCGTCGCTTCCTGGTATAAAACCAGTTATGGCGGGAAAACCGGTTTCGTGCAGGCAGGGCAGTTTTCCAAATACAGCCCGGGATTTACCGAAACAAAAATAGCAAATGAGTCTTACCTGGTAACAGACAATTTAAATTTGCGTCAGTTGCCGGATACAAAAAGCGCAATTTTGGTTACGATCAGCAAAAATACCATTGTTCAACCGACACATAAAACGTCGAACGGATGGTTTAAAATCAGTTACAACGGCAAAATCGGATACGTTTCCGGGGATTATTTGGACAAAATTATCGTGCCCGCTTACAGCGGAACCATCAAACCGTATTTGTTCCTTGACCTGCGGAAACCTTCCAAAGTAACCGCCCAACAGATCGATCAATATATTGCCGCTAAGGCGAAGGGCAATACGAGCGTCCTTTTGAATAAAGGAAAAGTTTTTATTGACGCGGGGAAAAAATACGGGGTCAACGCCCTGTTTTTGGCGGCCCTCGCCATTCATGAAAGCGGCACCGGGACATCTCCTTTGTCCTTGGGAAAAAATAACCTTTTCGGTTTCGGGGCCTTTGATGCGGCGCCGTACATAGCCGCTTACCGGTTCCCCTCCGTCGACGAGGCCATTTACTACATCGCCCAGGAATTAAAAGCCACCTATTTAAACGAAAAAAATTGGAAATTTAAAGGCCCTTATCTCGGCTACAAAGCGGTTACGGAAAAGAAAAAAATAAGGATCGATTCGTTGAGTACCGGAATGAATTTTTACTACGCCTCAGATCCCCAATGGGGAATCAAAATCGCCACCCATATGCAAAACATACTGGCTTACAAGGCGAGTGATTACAGCGATGTTGATCCCAATTTGAACGTCCCGGACAGACCGGCCATTCCGGCGGGTTCCGATGTATTCCCGCCCGGCATTTTGGCCGTAGCCAACAGCGATTTAACCCTGTTCCCAAGCAAAAAAATCGACGCCAAAAATCAGCTGACGATCAAAAAAGGAACCACTTTTTATTTGCTGGAAAAAACGAATGATTATTGGGTCAAACTAAAATACAACAACAAAGAATATTGGACGAATTCCATTAAATTTGAGTCTTACCGGAACTATATTTCCGTGAAAAATCTGGGCAGGGTGACGGCAACAGCCTTAAACATCCGGGCCGGCGCTTCGACAAACCATCCGATCATCGGCAGCTTGAAGCAAAACGAGTATATTCAGATCGCCCTCGATTCCTCCGGAAAAATCGCCAAAAGCGGCAATTGGTATCAGATCGTTTTGGCAGGGGGAAAGAAGGGCTGGGTTTCCGGCGACTATGTGAAACTGGAACTGCAATAGGAAGAAACCCAAAAAAAGAAGAGGGTGGACCAAAAATCTTTTGGTCTGCCCTCTTTTTTACGCCGCACGGAAAAAGGAAACTCTCCTTTCTCCCTTATTTCTTTTTATCTTTAAAATAATCGCTCCGAATGACCAGGTCGGCGACGGTTAAATCCGGGTAATTTTCCGGCAGCGGGGTGATCTTGTCCCGCGTGATCAAAATCCCTTCGTCGGCGTAGTCGCCTTTCGGGATGACGGCCTTGCCGTCCTCTTGCAAAAACAAGTTTTTGCCCATCATATAATAGGTCTTTTCCTTTTCGATCCCCATGAGATCGGCGACCGTCGGCAGGATGTCGATTTGGCCGCCGATGGTGTCGATGACCTTCGGTTCCATGCCCGGATGATAGATGATGAAAGGAATCTGCATAAAGGAACGGACCCATTCCTCATCGCTGATCTCCCTTTTCAACCACTTTTCCACTTCCCCTTTGTCCTTTTGGAAAAGTCCGTCATGATCGCCGTAGATGACGATGAGGGAATCATCCAACAGCCCTCTTTCCTCCAATCCTTTTATGAAAAGGGCGATGGACTCGTCCATGTAGCGGATCGATTGCAAATAATTGCCGATCGGCGTATTCTCCAATTCCTTCGGCAGCGAAAGCGACTGTTCTTCCTCCGGTATGGTGAAGGGGACGTGGCTGGTCAAGGTAATAATCAAGGAATAAAAAGGCTGATCGGCCTTTTCCAAAATCGGCAGCGACTGGCGGAACGTCGATTTGTCGGAAAGGCCCATCCCGATGATGTCATCCTGTTTCAAATCATCGATGGCGTAAAATTTTTCGAATCCCAAACGGGGGTATACCATGTTCCGGTTCCAAAAGGTTTCTTCATCCCCGTGGATGGCGAAGGTATGATAGCCTTTCTCCCGGAGCAGTTTGGCCAACGAATGGTAAGTGTTGTTGGGAAAGCGGAAGAAGGTCGCCCCCTGTTTCACCGGATACAGGGACGTCTGTGTCAGCAGTTCGGCGTCGGAACTGTTCCCTTCGACCGTCTGCGGATAGATGTTGGAAAAATACATGCCGTCTTTGACGATCCTGTTCAGGAAGGGGGTGATTTCCTGGCCGTTCACCTTTTGGTTCAGCACGAAGGCTTGAAAGGACTCGACCTGTATAAAAATGAGATTTTTATTCTTACCGATGCCGAAATAAGGGGATTGCCCTTCGTTTTTTTCCTCCCGGTTTTTTTCGGCAAACCACGTTTGAATCTGTTTCTTCTCCTGTTCGCTCAATTCTTTGGTTTGCCAATCGGTGATCACATTGTAAAGGTCGATCACGTGATGCCCGACGATGCCGTAGGCCTTCACCGCATCCAAGGCGTCCATCGTGCGGAAGGGCATATTGTCGATCCAGACGACTTTAACCGGTTTGGCCGCTGCAAAGAGACATCCTCCGAGAAGGAGCAGGGCGGCGAGTTTGATATTTCCTGGCCCTGAATGCCTTTGCATAAAAACCGGTTTAAAAAGAAGCAGAAGGTCAAGAAAAAATAGGATGTGCAACGGATGCAGCAAATACAAGACGCTTCCGCCCAGCCCGTTCAAGTTCGTGACCTGATATAAAGTGAAAAATTTCAGGGGAGTATGGAAATAGCTCATGTACAGCGTTTCGGCAAGCAAAAAAACGGACAGGCAAAAATCGACAATATACAGGCCGATCTTTCGCGCTTGCAGCGTAAAAAAAGAAAAGATCCCGTAAATCGCCAAAATGGTGCCAAAAGTAACCAGGAAAGCCCCTTGGGTAAAAACGATCCCGTTCAACAGATGAACCATAATAAACTTTAAAAATATGCAAACGGCTAATAGGATGGACAACCATTCGGGAGGAAAGTGGATTTGCTGCAAGGCTGTTTCAATTTTCCCCTTCATACGTGTATCCTCCGGTTTTCCAGATTTTCCTTTGATCCTCGGGCATTCCGAAAAGAAGTTGTTCCCTTGATAAAAATTGCCGTTTCTCTAAATTTAAAGAAGAAACGACAACCCGACTGAGAAGACCAGACCGGCATCTCCCGAACCGGACGACCGGAACCAAATTTTTCCGTTTCACCGGTTTACACTTTAATAGTATATAAAAACTAATATAACAAAGCAAACGATCATCGACAGGATCCCGATGGGGACGCCGTATCTGGCCCACTCCCTGCTGGTGATATTCAGTCTCCCGGCGGCGATGATGTTCGGAATATTTCCGGGGATCAGCATGCCTCCGCTGATGATCAGCCCCAGCAAAATGGATTGGATCGTCCGGTCCTCCATCAGCGGGCTGATTTCCGCGGCGGCCAAGGTGGCGTTATCCAAAGTGGCGGAAATGATGTTTATCCAATACAGGATCAGGGGATTCAGTCCCACCAAATATTCTTTAATAAATGGCTCAAAGCCGGCGCCGAGCAGCGTCAGCCCCGCGACAAACAAATAGATTTTTGCCGTCCGCAGGAAGATGGCCTTATAGCTTTCCGACAGGGGGCCGGCATCCAGCCCATCGGCAGATTCGGCCGGGCGGATTAGAACCGCCGCCAAAATGCCGTACAAGACAACCGCGGGAATGACAAACATGCCGACCAAATCGATCAAATAAAAAAATTCCGCCTCCAATTTGCTGACGGTGATCGTCGACAGCGGCTCCCCGATCGGAGTCAACGCCGCGCCGAGGCCGATGGAAAAACAGGCAAAGATGGTGAACAGGATTTCGGATTTTCGGTCGTAGCGCACCACGCTGGCAACCAATACGAGCACCAGGGCGGCGATGATGGCGGTGATCACGCTAGCGACCAGCCCCAAAACGATGACGACAAGGGCGATGAAAACGCCGGAGGGCAATTTTTGTTGTACGAATAAAATGGCTTTTTCCAAAGGGGAACGGAACCATTTAAAGAGCAGCCCGGCAACGAGAACGGCGGCCGTAATATGGACCGGATCTTCGAGGGCTTTCCGGAGCAGTTCTTCGGAAAATGCATCGCTGACAAAAACGGAAATGATCCCCATGACGAACAAAAATATTTCCAGATTCGCCTCCACTTTGTGAACCGTAAAAGGCAGGACGAGCACCAGCAATAAAATGATCATCAAGCCGATCATCATCTTTTCCTCATCTCCATAAAAACCTTTCTTCCGTTTTCGGAAAGGGCTGATTCGCGGAATGAAAAAGATAATCCCGTTTCCCAAAAAAAAACAAGCGGGAGAACGGCCGTTTCATTCCCTGTTAATTCAACCATACCAAAAAACGCCTTCCCCGTCTAATCCTCATGGTCACTTCTCCTTCACATCAGATTCGCGGAATCCTTCAGCGATTCGCAAATTGATTTCGTGAGGCGCCCCGCTTCTGTTAAAGGTGATGGGCGGGCGCTCCCGTGAACGGGGGCCTTCGCTTTTTGGCCGGCGGAAGGGGCCGATCCCGAACAAAATTTTACCCCGTCGGATGCCGGATCCGAATGAGGCCTTCGCCGGGGGCGCCATGTTTCGGGCGGCCGGATCGGGAATTTCCCCCGGCCGGATCCGGAGTCTCGTACCGCAAGAACCCCTGCGGCATAGTTCTTGCAGTAGAATGAACAATTTTTTCCTGCCGCCGGCTCCGATTCCCGCGCCTCCCGGCCCGCGGCTGAAAAAGGCAAAAAACGCCCGGAAATTCAAATCCTCCGGGCGGTCCGCCATCCGTCCCTGTCTTCAGCCATCTTGTCCCAAGGCGGCAGCGGCGTTTGGGAAAATGGCCGATACGGCATTTCTCCTTCAATCCTTCTACCGGTCTGTTCCAAGGGTTGGTGGCCCGGCAAAGATCCTCCAGCGGCTTTTCCCTGCCTTCAACCTTTGCTCCAAGGCTCCCTTGGAATGCAAATATTCCCTTCCTGTAACCCTCGCCTTCAACCGGCTTGTTCCAAGGCCCGCTTGGCCAAAACGAGCCCGCCGACGATGCCGGAATCGCCCCGCAGACCGGGACTTACGATATAATCGGAAATCTTTTCATCGACGGCCGGAGCGGTGATATATCCGTTGATCATCTCCCGGACATGCCGGCGGATGAGCGGGAAGATGGCTGCCTGATTGGACACGCCTCCGCCGATGATGATTTTTTCCGGCATCAGGATCATGGTGTATTGGACAACGGCCTGGGCAAGATAATAGGCCTCCAGCTCCCACACCTTCTTCTCGTCCGCCAGCTCCGCTCCCTTCCTGCCCCAGCGTTTTTCAATGGCCGGACCGGAGGCAAGCCCCTCCAAACAGTCCCGATGGAAAGGGCATACGCCTTCGAAGGGGTCGTCCGGCGACTTGCGGACGATAATATGCCCCATTTCCGGGTGGGACATCCCTTCCAGCAATTCCCCGCGGAAAACGGCTCCTGCGCCAATGCCCGTTCCCACGGTCACATAGAGGCATGAATCCGCATCTTTGCCCGCGCCATATACATATTCCCCCAATACGGCGGCATTGACGTCGGTGGTAAATCCGCAAGGCACTTCCAGAGCGTCCTGAAGCGTTTGCAAAAACGGATAGTTTTGCCAGGGAATCTTCGGGGTCTTCAAAATATGGCCGTATGTCGGGCTGTTTTTCTTCACGTCGATGGGGCCGAAGGAGCCGATGCCCAATGCGCTGATCTTTTCTTTCCGAAAAAAGGCGATGACTTCCGGGATGGTTTCGTCCGGCGTCCGCGTCGGGATCGTGATCCGGTCTAAGATCTTTCCGTCCTCCGTCCCGATGGCGCAAACGAATTTGGTTCCTCCCGCTTCGATGGATCCGAGCAACATGGCGAATGTTCCTCCTCTTCCTCAATGTATTCATTATGGGCGGCCCGGGCGCCGGACCGCCTGGAATTTGCACGCGGCTTTCCGCATCCGGAGAACCGCGCGCGGATGATCGTACAAAAACCGTTCATTCTTTCGGTGATCCGGGCAACTGTTCCCTCGTCAAGGGCGAAAACGGGAATGGCCGCCAGAAGAATTCCGCCCGGTTCACCTCCCCACTTTCCCGCGGATGGAGGGTTCAGGAAGCGGCGTCAGGCAAAAAGGCCCCTATTGCGAGGGCCGGATTCCGCCCGGGCGGGAAGCCGGATTCCGCCTTAACCGTTGGACGCAAACCTCCCAAACCAACGCGGAATCTGTTCCGATGCCGCGCCCGGAGAGAAATCCCCCGGAACACCGGGAATGTCATGCGCTTCAAGGATGGGACACGATCCACTCCATCTTTCCTTCCGTACGGAAGCTTTGGACGGGATTCGGCAAGATGAAATGGTCGCCCTTTTTCAAGGGGAAGCTTTTGTCCCCGACCGTCACACTGCCGCTCCCGCCGATGACGCTCACCAGGAGATAGGGCGCCGTTTTCGGGAATTCCCCTTCCCCGGAGATCTCCCATTTATAAACGGAAAAATATTTGGAGCGGATGAAACAGGTGATGGCGGCCCCTTCATGGGCTTCCTTTTCGAAATGCAAATCCTGGTCCCGGTGGGGAACCGTGATCACATCCAATGCCTTGTCCAAATGCAGTTCCCGCTTGTTTCCCTTTTCGTCGGTCCGGTCATAGTCGTACACCCGGTAGGTCGTATCGGAACTTTGCTGGGTTTCCAAAACGAGGGTCCCTTCACAGAGGGCGTGGATCGTGCCGCTTGGCACAAACAAAAAATCGCCCGGCCGGATGGGAACTCTTCGCAGCAGCCTGTCCCATTCCCCGTTTTTAATCATGTGTTCCAGTTCTGCCTTCGTCCTTGCGTGATGGCCGTAAACGAGTTCCGCCCCCGGTTTGCAATCGATAATGTACCAGCATTCGGTTTTTCCCAATTCGCCATTCTCATGGATTCCGGCGTACTCGTCATCGGGATGGACCTGAACGCTCAAGTCGCTGTTTGCGTCCAAAATCTTGGTCAACAGCGGAAAGACCTCGTTTTGGTCGTCGCCGAACAGTTCCTTCCGGTGTTTTTTCCAGAGATCGCCCAATCCCATGCCTTTATACTCGCCGTTTAACACCGTGCTCTGGCCGTGCGGATGGCCGGATATCGCCCAGCATTCCCCGGTATGATCCGAGGGGATGGCATAACCGAACCGATCCCTTAATGCCGTCCCGCCCCATATCCGCTCTTTGAAAACCGGTTGCAAAAATATCGGTTCCATCATCCCAATCCTCTCCTAATCCTTGATGTTTCGACAAAAGTTTGCCAGCCTCTGATTCCCGTAATATTATACCATTTGTGAAAGGTTCGTTTATATACATTTCTTTTCAATCCGGAAAAAGTAAGCCCTTTTTCTCCCCAATCACCCCACTTATCCGCATTTCCTATCAATCCCTCCGGACGGAAACCCGGCGCTCTCCTCCCGGCGACCCGTCCGAAGACCGGAGCGGCGCCATTTGCTTCCGCGTTTTTTCCCGGCGGGTTACGGCGAAATCTATGAAAACGCCTGCAAAAACCGAAGCAAAAAATTTTGCCGGAGCCGGCTTCCCTATTTTTGCCGATTTCTGCGGAACGGCGGAAAAAAAGCGCGGGTTTTGTTTTCCGGCCTGTCGAATTTTCGGATAATTATAGTCCGTTTTTCCTTGTTTTTGAAATGGAAGATCTAGTACTTTTTTCTCATTTTTTTAATTTTCGAAAAAAAATACGTAAAAACCCTCTTTTAACTCTATGAAAAAAGGACAAGTTTCAATATAATAGATTCAAAGAGCAGATATCATCTGAGTGGTTACCCTAGTCAGCGGAGGATAATGTATGCAATTTAATCAATACGGATTAGTTCTGCACAAGAACGGGGAGGCTTTGGAAAACATCTCTTATAAAGGAATACAATTTCAATTGCTCGCTTCCTATGACGGTACAGAAGTCATCAAACACACCTTGGATCAAGGGACAAAATGGACGATTATCTCTTCCAGCGATTGGAACGGGTTGGAATTTTTATATGTGCTGAAAGGCTCCTTGCTCGTCACGGTGGACGAAAAAAAGCTGGAAATCCATGCCGGTGACAACCTGTCATTGGCCCCGGTTAAGAAAACGTGCATCTTCGAGGCGCAAAAACCGACGGAATTCATTTACGTATCTTCACGGCCCGTTTTTAAAAATTACACGGATCTTGTCGAACAATTGAAACAGCTGGGCATCATCGTCGAAGAAAAAGACGGTTATACGGCCGACCATTGCGTACGGATCAAGGAGTTTTCCTTAAGCATCGGAAAGATGCTGAATCTGTCGCAAAAAGAATTGTACGTCCTCCATCTCGGGTCCTTTCTCCATGATATCGGCAAGGTGAAAATCCCCGATTCCATCTTGCAAAAACCCGGAAAACTCACAAAGGAAGAATGGGACATTATCAAGATGCATCCGATTTACGGCAGGGACATTTTGCTGGACTCCAAACTGCCGATGCTCATGCAGGCGGCAACCATCGTGGAACAGCATCACGAACGTTATGACGGGAAAGGCTATCCCTTCGGTCTGAAAGGGGAGGAAATCTCCATCGGCGCCGCCATCGTCGCCGTCGCCGACTCGTTGGATGCGATGACCACGGACCGGGTTTACCGGAAAGCGCGAACTTGGGAAGAAGCCGTGCAGGAAATTAAGAGAGGTAGCGGAACGCTCTATAACCCCAGGGTTGTGGATGCGTTTTTAGCTATAGAATCCAATTTAAAAAAGATGGGAGGATTTGTATGAAAAAACTTCTGTCTTCCGCGCTTTTGACACCGCCTGCACCGTGGGTAAACAGACATCAGCCCCCTGCTCCGTGGGTGAACAAAACTCAGCCGCCCGCACCGTGGGTGAACTGAGAAGCATCCAAGAGGGACTTCATATAAGAAAAACAGGAAAACTGCCCGGAAGCCATATTTCCCGGGCAGTTTTCCTTTTTCCCATCCCACGCAAATCGTGCCGGCCCCTTTCCGGTGTCCGGCGCTTCCGGCACACCGGAAAATGTTCAGCCGGACAGATCCCTCCGTCTGTAGCCGATCATCCCCGCTGCCGCCGCCACAGCCGCAATGGCCGTCAGAACGGTCAAGGAAAGCCAGTCGATATTTTCCTTCAACGTATCCGGAATATGTTCAAAAACGGACAAACGGGTCAGCCATTCCGGCAAATCCAATAAATCCTTTAAATAAAGGACGAAGAAACAATAGACCAAATATAACCAAAGCAGGTTCGCCGCCTTCGGAAAAAACCCGATGATCAGAACCGCCGCCCCCGCCAATGCCCACAGCGCCGGCAAATAGACGAACGCCGATCGGAACAGGTCCACCGCATCCAGGGGTTCCTCCATCGTCACATACAGCGCGGACCAAAGGCCGAGGGCAGCCATGGCTTGCATCAAAACGGAAACGCCGACGGCCGTTCCAAAGAAGGCCGCCATCATGCGATAGCGGGACACCGGGCGGCTGTAAAAATGTTCCATCCGGTTTTTCTGTTCTTCACTTTTTAATTTGAAAAGGACGATTAACGTCGGGACGGAACCGATCAAAGACAGGATCGCCAGCACCAGCCCCAGGAATTGTTCAAGCAAGGAATTTCCGGAATCGGCGTTCAAGAAATCCTGCAAATAATCCAGTTCCTGCAAATAGGTTTCCAAATCGTTCACGATTGACCCGTAAGAGGCGCCCAACAAAAAGACGCCGATTCCCCATGAAACGATCTGCGTTCTTTCCAGGCGAACCACGAAGCCGGGAAGTGTTTGCAAAAAGCGGGAAGCGCGGCTCCTGCCTTTTCTTTCCGGGAGAAATCCCGTCCCCATGTCGCGGATGTTATTCAAATAAAAGGCCAGGACCCCCGCGGCGGCGGCAAAAACCAATGCAAAAATGACGGGCCGCCAATCATTGCTGTAAAACACCTCCGTCCGGACCGCCCAGCCGAGCGGAGAAATCATGGAAACCGTTTCGTTCGACACGTCCCCCGCGGCCCGGATGATGTAAGCGACGATTAAAAAGGCGAAGGAAAACATTGTCGCAGCCCTTGTCGTCTCCATGAGCTGGGCGAACAAGGCGGTTACGGCGGCAAAAGCCAATCCGAACGCGCCGAGAACGCATCCGTAAAGGAAGGAGCTTTCCCAATCCATCCCGGAAATATCCAGCGCACCCAGCCCGAAACCGGTCAGCAGGGCCAGCAAGCCGTTGACCAGGAATACCTCCAACGCGGCGGCGTTCAAATAGGCGAGCCTTCCCACGGGCAGGGAGCGCATCAGTTCGATCCTGCCCTCTTCTTCGTCCTGCCGCATCGTCTTTCCCACCATTAAAATATTCATGACGGTCACCGCGATCACGGTAAACAGCAGCATTTCATGTCCAAATATGACAGCGTGCGAATACGCTTCCGGCGGGTAACCGGGGCCCAGCATGGCCATCATTGCCGGATTTTGCAGCGTCAATGCAATGGCTTGGACGTCCTCATCGGTTTTATAAAGGGACGGATAGGCAAGCGCCGTCGCCAAGGTCGTAAAGAGAATGCCCGCAAGCCAGATGATGATCTTGAAACGGTCTTGGCGGAGGATCAGCTTCGTGATCTTGAATGTCCCTTTCGCCAGTTGTCCTTTCATGGTCATTCCTCCCCGATTCCGGATGCGGACCGCTCCGATCCTTCATAATGGCGCAAGAACAAATCTTCCAAGGTGGGCGGGGTGCATTCCAGCTTCTGGATCCCGAACTGGCTCAAATGGCGGATCACCCCGTCCATTTCTTCCGTATCGACTTGGAAGGAGATCCGCAAATTTTCCATGACGAGATGATGGACGCCTTTCAGGTTCTCCAAGCCGTGAACCGGCTCCTTCGTTTCCACGGTCATATGGTTGCGGGTGAGATGGCGCAGGTCGGCCAGCGTCCCCGAATCGATGATCCGCCCCTGGCGGATGATGGCCACCTTTTCGCACAGCTTTTCCACTTCCGATAAAATATGGCTGGACAAAAACACGCTTTTTCCGGCATCCCGCACTTCCCGAACGCATTCCTGGAAGATGCGCTCCATCAGCGGATCCAAACCGGAGGTGGGCTCATCCAAAATATAGAGATCCGCATCGGAGGCAAAGGCGGCCACAAGGGCGACCTTTTGCCGGTTTCCTTTGGAATAGGTCCGGCATTTCTTCGTCGGGTCGAGGTCAAATCTTTCCAGGAGTCCATCCCGTTTCCGGGCATCCACCCTTCCTCTCATCTTCAACAACAGATCGATCACTTCACCGCCGGTTAAATTCGGCCAAAGATTGACATCCCCGGGAACATAGGCGATGCGCTTATGGATCTCCACCGCGTCCTTCCAGGCATCTTTGCCGAAGATTTTCACTTCCCCTTCCGTCGGTTTCAGCATCCCGAGCATGATCCGTATCGTCGTCGATTTTCCCGCGCCGTTCGGCCCGATGAATCCGTAGATTTCCCCTTCCTCGATCGTGAGATCGACATGGTCAAGGGCGGTAAATTTCCCGAATTTTTTCGTTAAACCCTTCACTTCCACCATGCTCATGGAAATCCCTCCGTCACTTATAAAAACATGTTTTTAAAACCGCCAAATACTCGTCGAATTCCTGCCAATACGGCGTCAAATCGACTTCCGACAGCTTTTTTCCCCTGAAGGCTTCCCTTAAATCGAGCTCATAGCCTTTCATCGCCCATTCGATCAATTGAAAGGCCTTATCGGGATCGACGCCGTCGCGGAATTTTGTCCGGTCGATCCTTTCTTGCCGGTAAAGCCGCTCTTGAAGCAGCGCGAAGATCTCTTCGTACTTTTTCTTAAACGGTTCCGGCCATTCCTGTTCGACCTCCAAAATGAATCTTCCCAAAAACAGGGTCACTTCCGGGAATCGGACCAAAAATTCAAACTTGATCCGGGCGACATGGCCGAGACGGTCGATCACATCCTCAATCGAGTCATCGATCCGGTTCAAATAATGCTCCTTTACCGTTTCAAAACTGTAGTCGATCAAATACAGATAAAGATCCTGTTTGCTGTTGAAATAATAAAACAGCATCCCTTTCCCGATTCCCGCTTCCTTCACGATCCGGTTCGTCGACGCCTGTTCGTATCCTTTATCCGCAAATTCTTTCAAGGCCGCACGGATGATCCGTTGTTTCTTTTCCCCGGGGAGTTTCTGAAACGGATCCGTCAATGGCATCCTCCCTTTCGTAAATTGGATCGGGACCGGCCTTTCTGGCCTGGTCCCTCAAGTTTTTTGAAAAAATCTGAAAATCGACCAACCTGGTCGAATTCATTATACCACCAACCCCCCGCCGCCTCAAGAAGGGTTTCAGGAACCGCTCCCTTTCGCCGGAGGCCCCGTTTCGCGGGTCGGCGGACGGCGGGAAAAGCGGCCCGTCAAAAATATTCGGCAAACAAAAAAGGCGTCCCTTGCTGATGGGACACCTTCTTCGAACGTGCCATGAAAGCACGCTTCTTGTCCTAAGCTTCCCGCCCACGGCCGGATGCCTCGGATCTTTCCGAAAAAAGCCTTACGGGCGAAAGGCCCCTTGCCGCGGGACGCCCTTTTTGCCTTTCGGTCATTTTTGCAGAATCTTTTCCACCATCGCCATCACGTTCTTTTCCAGCTGCCGGAGCCGGGCTTCGCTTTGCGCCTCGGAATCCCCCCGGACGGCAAAATAGAACTTGCACTTCGGCTCCGTTCCGGAAGGCCGGATGCAGAACCAGGATTCGTCCGCCAAATAATATTTCAATACGTTCGATTTCGGCAAATGGATCGGGGTGGTTTGGCCGGCGGCCTTGTCCATCCTTTTTTGGGATAAATAATCTTCCGTTATGGCCACCGGGATGCCGCTCACTTCTTCCGGCGGATTTTGCCGGAAGGCATCCATGATCGCCTGGATTTTTTCCGCGCCGTCCTTTCCTTTCAACGTGATAGACCGCAGGGACTCTTTGTAAAAGCCGTACTTTTTGTATATATCCATCAATACGTCGTAGAGGCTTTTCCCTTGGGCTTTATAATAGGCGGCCGCCTCCGCCGCAAACAGCGCCGCCTGGATGGCGTCCTTGTCGCGGACAAAATCGCCGATGAGATAGCCGTAACTTTCCTCGTAGCCGAATTGGAACACGTGGGACCCGGTTTCCTTGAATTCCTTGATCTTTTCCCCGATGAATTTGAATCCGGTAAGGGTATCGATCGTTTCCACACCGAAATCGGAAGCGATGGCGCGCCCCAGTTCGGAGGTGACGATCGTCTTCAGCACCGCGCTGTTTCGGACAAGCATTCCCTTTTCCTGTTTCTGGGACAAAAGATAATAAAGCAGGATGGCCCCCGTTTGGTTCCCCGTCAATACCACATAGTCCCCCCGGCCGTTTTTGACGACGATCCCCAGCCGGTCGCTGTCCGGGTCCGTCCCCATGATCAGGTCCGCATCGTATTTTTTCCCGTAGCGGATGGCGATTTCGAAGGCTTCATGCTCTTCCGGATTCGGCGATTTGACCGTGGAAAAATCCGGATCCGGCTGCTCCTGTTCTTTGACGACATAGACGTTTTGAAAGCCGAACTCCCTTAATCCCGTTTGCACCAATTGACCGGCGGTGCCGTGCAGGGGGGTGAAAACGATCTTCAAATCCTTGCCCCCGTTTAAAATGACGTCCCGGTTCAATTGGATCGTTTTCAATTTCTCGATATAGGCCAAGTCGATGTTTTCGCCGATAAATTGCAGCAGGCCTCGATCGATCAGTTCTTGTTCGCCAGGCACCGTCAGGGAAAGCTCATCTTCCACTTCGTACACGTAACGGATGAGTTCGTCGGCCGCTTTCGGCGTCAGCTGGCCGCCGTCTTCCCCGTACACCTTGTAGCCGTTGTATTCCGGCGGATTATGGCTGGCGGTGATCACCACCCCGGCAGCGGCATGCAAATAGCGCACCGCAAAGGAAAGCTCCGGGGTCGGCCGGAGGGACTCGAAAACATAGGCTTTAATCCCGTGTTTTCCGACCGTCTTTGCCGTTTCCAGGGCGAATTCCCTCGACATGCGGCGGGAGTCATAGGCGATGACAACCCCTTGCTTGGCCTTTTCCTCGCCGCCCGATGCCAGCAAAAATCTCGCCAATCCTTCGGAAGCCTTCCTCACCGTATAAATGTTGATCCGGTTCGTGCCCGGGCCGATCTCCCCGCGCATGCCGCCGGTGCCGAATTCCAGGTATTTATAAAAAAGGTCTTCCAGTTTTTTTTCGTCTTTCGCCATCTCTTCCAGCTGTTTTTTCAATTCCGGATCCAAGTTTTCAAAGCGCAGCCATCTCTCCGCTCTTTGTTTCCATTCCATGCATTGATTCCCCCAAGAATTTGATTCCGAAAAAATTATACCAAATGATCCGGGAAAAACCTATCCGCACCAAAAAAAGTTCCTTATTTTTCCTGTTTTAACGGGCCGTTCCGCCGCGGCGAAACTTCCGGCATGCGGCGCCGGCCGGCAAGGCGCAGGACCTAGAAGGGGAGGCTCCGGCCGGAAAAGCCCCCGGCCCTTTAGGTCCTTTGAAAGATTTGCCCTGCGGAAGGAACACCGCCGGCATTTTGCCGGCCGGGAAATGCCCGCCGATCCGGCGGCTTCCTTTCACGGCCCGGACGAATGGCAGGATCCGGGAAAAATGTTTTGCACAAAAGGGGCCGCCCCGGAAGTTTTCAATGATCACCGGCGGGCACCCATGTGCACAAGTATTGAAGCCACCGTTTCAGCCGGAAGTTTTCATTGATCCCGCTTCCCTGCCATGACTTTTTGTCCCCGCTGTAGTAAAGTAAAAGAAGGGAATCCGCTTTATCCTTCGGCTTTCCTCCTTCCGGCCGGAAGTCCGGCCGGCTCATGTGCAAGAACGATTCATCTCGCAAACGAAACAAGGAAAGGGGAAGATTGGATGATCCGATTTGCCGTGATCGGAACGAATTGGATTACGGATAAATTCATTGAAGCCGGGTATCTCGCCGGAGACTTTCAGCTCGCCGCCGTCTATTCCCGCACGGCGGAGCGGGCGAAGGAATTCGCCGGGAAGTACGGGGTGGACACCATCTTTACCGACTTGGAGGAAATGGCAAAAAGCGACGCTTTCGACGCGGTTTATATCGCCAGCCCGAACGCCCTGCATTGCGAACAGGCCGTCCTCATGATGCGGCACGGGAAACATGTCCTTTGCGAAAAGCCGCTGGCCTCCAACTTCCGGGAAGCGCAACGGATGATCGATACGGCAAGGGAAAACCGGGTGCTGTTCATGGAAGCCCTGAAAACGACCTTTATTCCGACTTTTTTGAGCATAAAAGAAAACTTGCCGAAAATCGGGAAGATCAGACGGGCGTTTTTTAATTTTTGCCAATACTCTTCCCGCTATGACGCCTATAAAGAAGGGATCCTGTTAAACGCCTTTAATCCCGCCTTCTCCAACGGAAGCCTGATGGATATCGGCGTTTATTGCCTGTATCCCGCCGTCTTTCTTTTCGGCGAACCGGAGAAGGTCCTGGCGAACGCCTTCATGCTCGAATCCGGCGTCGACGGGGAAGGGAGCGTCATTTTATCCTATCGGGACATGGAAGCCGTCCTGATCCACTCGAAGATCGCCAATTCCTTCATCCCGTCGGAAATCCAAGGGGAAAAAGGGACAATCATCATCGACAAGATCTCCTCCCCGGCCAAAGCGACGATCGTCTACAACGACGGCACAAGGGAAGAGATCGGCAGAAAACAGGAGGAGAATACCATGGTCTATGAGGTGAAGGAATTCGTCCGGCTGATCCGGGAAGGGAAGCGGGAATCGGCCGTGAACAGTTTTGAAACCTCCCTCCTGACCGCAAAGATCATGGAAAATATCCGCCGGCAGATCGGCCTCGTTTTCCCGGCGGACCAAAAATAAGTTCACGAAAACCAGTGACTCCTTTGCCCGGGCAAATAAGCCCGCTTCCCCGGCGAACCCCTCCCGCGGGAAAGGTTCCGCCGTCCGGACGGGCCCCGAAAGGGCGGGGATGCCCGGCAGCCGAACCGGCAGCCGAAGCGGAACGGGCCTGCGTTTCGCCGGCCCTTTTTAAGCAGATACTTCCTCTTTCTTTTCCGCCCCGTCTTTTTCCGGGGTCTCGATGGTTTTGATCCCCAGCACATCCAAAATGAAGACGAAAATCGGGATTCCGAGGATCATCCCCCATACCCCGAAGAAATGCTCGCCGAAAATCAAAACGATGAACGTATAAAAAACGGGGAGATTCGTTTTCGCCGACATAAATTTCGGATTCAAAATATAGGCCTCAATGGCGTGGATGACGGCGATCATGATCAGCACATAAACCACTTTGATGACGCCGCCGATGCTGTAAGCGATAAAACATAAGGGGATCAGGGAAATGATGACGCCGGCCACGGGAATCAGCCCGAGGAAAAAGATCATGATCGCGAGCCCGAACAATTGCGGAAAATCCATCAGCCAGAGGAAAAAGACCGTCAAGAAGGTGTTGACCGTGGCGATCAAAAATTGGGCTTCGATCACCTTGCCGAAGGTCCGGATGAATTTCCTCCCGAAATACTCGATTTCATTGTAAAAGGAACTGATCTTGCTGTCCTTGAACTTGCCGGTAAAGGCGATGATCCTTTCCTTTTCCAGCAGAAAGAACAGGCTTAAAATCAAGGATAGCAGCACATGCAGGCTGATCGTGCCGATATTGCTGAAATATTTGACCAAAAATGAAACGCCGACGCTGATATAATTGGTAATTTCATACCGCTTGATCTGTTCGACGATGAAGTTGATGACGACATTGTCCTGGGGCTTGGAGTAAAAATCGGTCAGCTGTCTGATCAGCTGGGTGATTTCGTTCACGAATACCGGCGTATATTTCACGATCCCGTATGTTAAAGCGAAAATGGCTAAAGAGTACAATATAAAAATCGTAATTTTCCTGTTGAGCGGCACCCGTCTGGAAATAAACCTTTCCAGGCCGTTCATCAAAAAGGAAAAAATGAAGGTCAATAAAATGATGTTGATGATCCCCCGCAACAGGTAAAGAACAAAGATTAATATGGCAAAAATAATAACCCGCTTCCATCCGGTTCCTTGAAAAATCTTTTTTACTTCAGATTCCACCTGGCCCTCTCCCATCATGAAAGATTCCTTATACCAATATTTTAAGCCATTTTCCCTTCCGTGTATTGATAAAAATGAACGGTCTTTCGCGAAAAAAACTCCCATTTACGAATACGGATGACCGGCAATCCGGTGTCATTTTAACCGCCCTTCTAAAGAAAAATTTCATTGCAAGTTGTCCAATAACCAGAAAAACATGATCCGGCAAAGATTGACAACCTGCGGTTCCCATGTTACGATGTACCCAAACACTATATTTTGTGTTTTTCTTGAATGATAAAACAATATATTGAGTATCGGCAAGTCAAGGTGCCTGAACAAGGCTTAAAAGGGAATCCGGTGAAAATCCGGAACTGTCCCCGCAACTGTAAATGCGTACGAACGGGTCATATCCACTGTATCGAAGGGCCGGCGCTCCAAGACGCGTCCTCCGCACCAATCCGGCCATTCGATGCGGGAAGGGACCCAAGTAGGATGATGCATGAGTCAGGAGACCTGCCTTGCTTGCCTAAAGTTTCACTTCTTCGGGGGTTGGGAAGGTGAAACGATGGCGAATGGGATCCGTCCTTTTCCTGTCGTTTATCCGCTTTCAACCCCGAGCGGATATTTTTTTATGTCTAACAGAAAGGGGAAGAGGGAGCAGTGACCGGAATGATCACGACCGCGAAAAATCAGGGAATTGACAAAAACAGGCTGGAAACCTTGATCGATTGGGCGGCTTCTTTTGACGGCGCCCCGTTGAACGGCCTTCCGGCTTACAAGGAAAAAATCTTTCGGACCATCGCACAGAGACAAGAACTGACGGAAGACCGGCTGACCCGATTGCTCATTGCAACCGCATTGGAAAATGTGGACGAAGCGAACCCGCAATGGAGCTTTGCCGCAGCCAGAATATACTTGGACGATCTTTACCGCCAAGCGAGTGAAAACCGGGGATATGCGAAAGAGTTAAAATACGGGGATTACTACCGGCTGCAAAAAACATTGGTGGAGAAAGGCATTTATTCTCCAAACATCCTGGAAAAATATACGGAAGAGGAGATCCGCCTGCTTTCCCGGATCATCGATCCGGACAAGGACCTGCTTTTTGACTATACCGGTTTACATACCTTGGCGACCAGATATTTGGCCGCCGACCATGACAAAAACATCTATGAACTCCCCCAAGAGCGATGGCTGACGATCGCCTTGTATTTGATGCAAGATGAACCGAAGGAACGGCGCCCCCACCTCGTTCGTGAGGCCTACTGGGCATTATCGAACCTTTACATGACGGTCGCCACTCCCACATTGGCCAATGCCGGGCTGGCCCACGGCCAACTGTCCAGCTGTTTTATCGATACGGTGGCGGATTCGCTCATCGACATCTACAACAGCAATACCGACGCGGCCAGGCTCTCCAAAGACGGCGGAGGAATCGGGGTATATATGGGGAAAGTGAGGAGCCGCGGCAGCTCCATCAAAGGTTTTAAAGGGGCATCATCCGGTGTCATCCCATGGATTAAACAACTGAACAACACGGCCGTGAGCGTCGATCAGCTCGGGCGGCGGAAGGGCGCCATATGCGTTTACCTCGATGTTTGGCACGCCGATATCCTTTCCTTTTTGGATTTAAAATTGAACAACGGGGATGAAAGGCAGCGGGCCCATGACATTTTCACCGGCGTCTGCATTCCCGACCTGTTTATGGAACAGGTGGAAAAGCGGGGAGACTGGTACTTGTTTGATCCCCACGAAGTGAAGCGGGTCATGGGGTTCGCCTTGGAAGACTTTTATGATGAGGAACCGGGAAACGGCTCCTTCCGGGAAAAATACTTTGCTTGCGTCCATGATGACCGGTTATCGAAACAAAAAATTCCCGCGATTCAAATCATGGCGCGAATCATGAAGTCCCAGCTGGAAACGGGCACCCCGTTCATGTTTTACCGCGATCAAGTGAACCGCATGAATCCGAACAAGCACGCCGGGATGATCTACGCGAGCAATCTTTGCACGGAGATTGCCCAAAACATGTCGCCTACGGTTCAATACGAGGAAACGATGGACGGGGATGTGATCATCACCCGCAAAAAAGCCGGGGATTTTGTGGTTTGCAACCTGTCCTCCGTCCATTTGGGAAAAGCGGTTCCCGATCAAGTCCTGGAACGGCTCATTCCCATCCAGGTGCGGATGCTGGACAACGTGATCGATTTAAACACCATCAGCGTCAAACAGGCTGCGGCCACGAACAAGAAATATCGGGCGATCGGCCTCGGCACCTTCGGCTGGCATCACCTGCTGGCTTTGAAAAGGATCCATTGGGAATCGGAGGAAGCGGTTGAACTGGCGGACAGACTGTATGAAAAAATCGCCCGTTTGGCCATTCGGGCGAGCATCGAACTGGCGAAAGAAAAAGGGCCGTACCCGCTGTTTGAGGGAAGTGAGTGGCAAACGGGGGAATACTTCGCCAAAAGAGGTTATTTGACGGGCGAAAATGCCGAAGAATGGGAGGAAATTCGAAAAATGACCCAAAAGCACGGCATCCGCAACGGCTATTTGATGGCCGTCGCCCCCACATCCAGCACGTCCGTCATCGCCGGTTCCACCAGCGGCATCGATCCCGTTTTTAAACCCTTTTATTACGAGGAAAAGAAGGATTACAAGCTGCCGGTTGTGGCTCCCGATCTGGATCACCGCACCTATGACATTTACCGCCGGTCGGCCTACATCGTCGATCAGCGCTGGTCCATCCGGCAAAACGCGGCGAGACAGAAGCATATTGACCAATCGGTTTCCTTCAATTTTTACGTTCCCCACAATATCCGGGCAAAGGTTTTGCTCGACCTTCATCTGCAGGCCTGGAAATCGGGACTAAAAACCACCTATTACGTCCGGTCCACGGCATCCGATATCGAGGAGTGTTCCTGGTGCGCGTCCTGATCAGTTATGCCAGCTTCAGCGGAAATACGAAAGAAGTGGCCGAGATCATCGAAAACCGGTTGGCCCGGGAAGGATTTGCCGTCGAGAAATACCGGATCAACCGCCTGAACCGGGACATCCCCGACCTTTCCCGTTTCGATCTCATCTTTCTCGGCACCTTTACCTGGGGAAAGGGGGCCACTCCGGAAATCGTCAAGGATTTTGTTTATAAAATCGGCTATAAACCGGCAAATGTCTTCATATTTGGCACCGGGGACACTCAATTCGGCGGCGACGAGTTATTTTGCAAAGCCTGCGACAAGCTCGCCAAATTTTACGGATCGACCTATGAACCTTTAAAAATCGAACAAAGCCCCCGGGGTGCCCAGGAAAAGAAAGTTACGGAATGGACGGAGGGAGTGATCGAACATTGGAAAAGCTCCTTAAAAAAGCAACCGTTTTGGAGCCGGAAAATCCGAACAGATCGACCGCCCTTTTCGGCGGGAAGGCCAGCGGGATCTTAAATTGGAATGATATCGCCTACCCCCATTTTTACGATTACCGGGAACAGATCCGCGCTTTGTTCTGGCGGGCGAGCGAAGTGGATATGACCCATGATGTGAAGCAATTTCCGAGCCTCTCCGCCGGGGAACAAAATGCCTTTTTAAAAATCATCGGGCTGCTCGCCACCCTGGACGGCCCGCAAACGGATATTGCCATGCGCATTTCCCATTATTCCACGGACCCGTCGGTCAAATCGATCATGGCGACCATCGCCGATCAGGAAAGCGAACATAACCACAGTTACGCCTATGTGCTCTCTTCCGTCGCCACCTATGATCAGCAGATCGCATCCTTCGAGACGGGCCGCCGGGATCCCGTTTTATTGAAACGGAACGAACGGATCATGAAGGTCTATAATGAATTCGCGGAACATCCCACGATTTTGAACGTGTTGAAAACCATGGTGTATTCCGCCTTGCTGGAAGGATTGTACTTCTATTCCGGATTTGCCTTCTTTTATCATTTGGCCAGGCATCAAAAAATGGTCGGAACATCGGCCATGATCTCCTATATCAACCGGGATGAACTGCAGCACGGACGTTTTATCAGCGAATTGTTCCGGGCCACCTTGGCGGAAAACCCGGAGTATAACACGGAAACGTTCATCGATTGGGTGTACGGCCAATTCCGGCACGCCGTCGAACAGGAAACGATCTGGAGCCGGTATATCCTGAAAGATATCGACGGCATCGATTTGACGGAAATGGAGGGATACATCCAATACCGGGCCAATAAAATGCTCCGCCTTCTCGGGTTGAGCGATCTTTATGAAAACCGCACGGAAAACCCGATGAAATGGATCCGCGCCTACGTCGATAATTTCGACGGAACCAAGACAGACTTTTTCGAACAAAAATCCCGCCAATATATAAAAGTCGGGGACTTGAACGGGTTCGACGAATTGTAGGGGAGATTTCGGGGGAAGGGCCGGCCGGTATGGCCGGCTGCGGGATAGATGAAGACTTCTCCTAAAAAGCCGATGGATCCGCAATTATCGGGTTTTATGACCGCTGGTCCGTTTTCCCTGGATTCCCCGGAATCGTAAGTCCGGGGCAAGGAAATACCTTAGCGGTCCTTTTCCAACGTATGCAAAGCGACGCTGATTTCCGCGGCAAGCTTCGCGTTATTTTTCACGAGGGCGATATTGGCCGCCAAACTTTTTCCGCCCGTCAAATCTTTGATCCTGCCCAATAAAAAGGGGGTGACCTCCTTGCCCCGGATCTTCCGCTCTTTCGCTTCCGCGAGCGCCCTTTCGATGATCTCCCCGATCATCGCTTCGTCCATGGATTCCGCTTCCGGCACCGGGTTGGCGACGACCACGCCGCCCCCCAGTCCGAGGTCCCACTTCGTTTTGATCAATTCGGCGATCTCTCCGGGGGAATCCAGCCGGAAGTCCACTTTGTGGGGGCTCGTCCTCGTGTAAAAGGCCGGCAGACGGTCCGTCCGATAGCCGATGACCGGGACGCCCCGGGTCTCCAAGTATTCCAAAGTCAGGCCCAGATCCAATATCGACTTGGCGCCGGAACATACGACGGCCACATTGGTCCTGGCCAATTCCTCCAGGTCGGCGGAAATGTCCATCGTGATCTGGGCTTCCCGGTGAACGCCGCCGATCCCGCCGGTGGCGAACACCCTGATCCCCGCCAGGGCCGCGCAGATCATCGTCGCCGCCACCGTCGTCGCCCCGTGCTGCCGGGTGGAAATCAAATAGGGCAGGTCCCGGCGGCTCGCCTTATGAATCCCCCGGTGTTCCGCCAAAAATTCGATGTCCTTTTCGTTCAGGCCGATGCGGATCTTCCCGTCGATGACGGCGATGGTGGCAGGCACCGCCCCGTTTTCGCGAATGATCCGTTCCAGTTCCAAAGCGGTTTGCAAATTTTGCGGATATGGCATCCCGTGGGAAATGATCGTCGATTCCAGGGCGACGATCGGTCTCCCTTTTTCCTTCGCTTCCCTGACTTCCTCGGAAAAATGCAAATATTGTTCTCCTGTCATGTCAAAAATCCCCTTCCATGTTTGATTCCGTATCGTTCCAAAGGTTCCGGACGGTTTCCGCCAAAAGTTCCCCGTTCAATTCTTCCGCCACGGTTTTTTCCGACTGAACCGTCAGATAGGAGCAGGCGAGCCCGATTTGGCAGGCCGACGTAAGATCCTTCCCTTCATTCAGTCCGTAGATGACTCCGGCCGCCAACGCATCCCCCGCTCCCGTCACGTCCCGGACTTCCGCCTCCGGCGCCGGGAGATGACCGCAGAAACCGGACCGGTCAAAATAAAAGACTCCCTTCTCTCCGGCGGTTACCACCAATTTTTCCAGGCCCCGCCGGAACAGCACATCGGCAAGGGGGAGCGGATTTTTTTCGGAAAACTCGGTTTTGGCGACGGCCTCCGCTTCATCCCGGTTGACGATCAACAGCTTGATTCCGGATAAATCTTCCGGAAGCTTTTCCGCCTTGGGAACGGATACCGTCGCGACCGCCAGGGGGATTTTTTCCTCCCCGCACCTTGTGATCACATATTGGATCACATCCTTGGGAAAGTTCGTATCGAGCAAAACAAAGGAAGATGAACCGATGTGATTCCACCGTTCCGCCAACTGGCCGGCGGCGACCCGGTCGTAGATCCCCATATCGGCCAGAGCGACGATCATTTCCCCGCTCCCGTCGATGATGGCCGTGTAGTGGCCGGTATTGGCCCCGGAAATGTTCATCGCGGGGCTCAAATCCGCCCACGCCCCCGTCGATTCCTGCAGCCATTTTCCGGCTTCATCATTGCCGAGGGCGGTGACCAACGACACCGCCGCCCCCAATCTGCCGAGATTTTCCGCGATATTCCTCGCCACGCCTCCCAACGATTTTTCCGTACGGACCGGGTTGGACGTCCGCCATTTGATGTTCCCGGAAAGATACATCTTTTGGTCAATGTTGGCCCCGCCGATGCAAGTAATTTTTCTTTCCCGTGGCAGGATATAGGCCCTGCCGACGATCTCCCCTTTTCTCATCAAAGAGGAAATGTAATTGGCCACGGCCGAACGGGAAAGCTTCAGTTCCCGGGCGATTTCATTTTGGGAGATAAAGGGATTTTTTTTGATTAATGCCAGAATCTGCTTTTCCTTTTCATTTGCCATCAACCGTTCACCAAACTTTTGTTTATTAAATAAACATTTGTTTAAATTATACCATGAAAATTCCCCGCTTGGAAGAAGACGGGAAAGTTCTTTTGATCCGGCCGCCTTTCGCAAGGAGAAGACCCGCCTTGTCCCGATTGCCCGCCGATTTTGTCCATCCGGGACATGCCGCCCGGGCTTTTCCCCGCATCAAAAAAACGCCATCCTGCCGGGCCGGACACGGGCGGCTTAAAAGCAAAAACGGCCGGAGCGCCCGGGGAGAGCGCTTCGCAAAATGTTCATGGTATGTTGCGCTAGATTTTTATTCGGCGTAATATAATAGGAGTGTATCCCAACAACGACGAAAAAAGGATAAAGGAATGAAATCCTGATGGATAAGAAGGAAATCTACGAACGGTTGACTACCATAGTGGATAAAAAAAATATTTGCGTGGATGAATGGCTGAAACGGCATACCTTCACCCGTCTGGGAGGAAAGGCCGATTTTTTCGTGACGCCGGAAACCTATGATGAAGTGCAGGGATTGATCAAATTCGCCAAATCCAATCAGATTCCGCTCACCCTGATCGGCAACGGATCCAATTTGATCGTCCGCGACGGCGGCATCCGCGGCATCGTCATGTCCCTGACCAAGTTTAATAAAATCACCGTAGACGGGAACTATCTCATCGCCCAAAGCGGAGCGGGCATTATCGAAGCTTCCCAGGAAGCCCTCAAGGCGGGTTTGACCGGATTGGAATTCGCCTGCGGGATCCCCGGGACGGTGGGCGGCGCCCTGTACATGAACGCGGGGGCCTACGGGGGAGAGATCAAAGATGTTTTGGACCATGCCCTCGTCATTGACAAAGACGGCAATTTCGTCAAACGGAAGGCGGAGGATTTCGGCTTTTCCTATCGCTACAGCAACATCAGCAAAAACGGGGATATCGTTTTGGAAGCCGTCTTCCGCCTGAAGCCGGGGAAATACGAGGAAATCAAGGCTCTGATGGATGATTTGACGGAAAGGCGCCGGGCCAAACAGCCGCTGGAATACCCTTCCTGCGGGAGCGTTTTCAAACGTCCGAAGGGCTATTATGCCGGAAAACTCATCCAGGACTCGGGCCTTCAAGGATTCCGCATCGGCGGGGCGGAAGTATCCAAGAAACATGCCGGTTTCATCGTCAATGTGGACAACGCCACCGCCTCCGACTACATCCGCGTGATCGAACATGTGCAAAAGACGGTCAAAGAAAAATTCAACGTCACCTTGGAAACGGAAGTGAAGATCATCGGGGAAGATCCAAAAGAGGAAGAGGGATAAACCCTCTTCTTTTTTCTTTTTTGAAAACCGCCCTTCCGGCCCTCTCCATGAACGTTCCTCCCTCATTCGCATTCGACGTAATAGACGAATTCGTCCGTCTTCTTAAACAATTTTTTCCTCGTGAAATAGACCCGGTAACGGTTCCCTTCTTCCAACGGTTCGTAGTGCGTCAACTTGGCTCCGATCCGTTTTTCCGCCTCTTGGCAGGCGGAATGGAGAGAGGCGCTGCGAATTTCCATGGCGGGAACCGCATATTGGTTGGCCGGCGCGTAATTGTTTTTTAATTCCAGATAGAATTTGTAAATCATCCGTTTTGATCCCTTTCCTAAAATTTATCGAAAGTTTCTTAATTTATAGGATTAAAGACCTATGTTTTATAAATTATTTTAAAAATTTTCTATCGCCAATTTCAATATTTTTACCTATATATTTTTCTTATTTTTCCAAATGAAGAAAATTCCTTCTTTTTATAGCATTCCCGGTTTCCTGTGAACCCCGCCTTTCCCCCGTATCAATGTCCGTATTTCCTCGTCTCGGTAAAAGCCATGCGGTGCATTAGGCAGAAAATTCAACGGACAGCGTCCGCCAGGAATGAAAAACCGTTTCCAGTTGTTTTCAAGAGGGCTCACCATGCAGCCCCTCCCCGGAAGGAGTATGTTTTCACGCATCGCCCCGCACTGCCGTTGGCGTTTCGCGTCGTCCTCCCGCAGCCGGCTGCAACCGCCCTAACAGGGTTCGGCTCCGCCGGCCGGCCTCCGGATTCCTCCCCTTTCAGCCACTCGGCGACACCCCTTCGCCGCGCCCGGCGTCCCGGTCAGACTGGTTTTAATTTTTTAATATCATATTTAATTTTTTTAATTAATTCAGGTATTTTTTTAAAAATAATTAAATCCATTATTTACAATATTGATTTCCATGTTTTATAATAAAATTGGAAATTTAAAAAAGAAAGGGCGGGACCATGGGTTATCCGCTGATCTCCCAATGTCCGGTTTGTCAAAGGACCTTAACCGTTGCCAAACTGCATTGCCGGCATTGTGGCACAACCATTGAAAACGAATTTGAGCTGCCGAAAATTTTTTCCCTTTCCAAGGAACAACTCCATTTTATTGAAGTTTTCCTTGTCTGCCGGGGAAATATCAAGGAGGTGGAGAAAGAGCTGGGTATTTCCTACCCTACCGTCCGCGGGAAGTTGAACGAAATCATCGCCGCCCTCGGGTACGAAAACCGACAAAGGGGCGAGAACGATGAGATGGAGAAAAACGTCATCTCGCTTTTGGAAAACGGGGAGATTACTGCCGATGAAGCCATAAAAATGTTAAAAAATAAGGAGGCTCGCCCATGAAAAATGAAATCTTTAAAGTTTTGAAAATGGTCGAAGAGGGAAAGATCGACTCGGAAAAAGCCGCGGAGCTCATTGCTCTCCTGAAGGAAAACGGAACGGAAACCGGATCCGCATCCCCCTATTTGGATAAAACCTTAAAGATCCGGGTAATCGACAAGGACGGAAATGTGAACATCAACATCCCGATCCGTCTCCTAAAGGCATTGTTAAAGACCGGATACCATATCTCCGCAAACCTTCCCGCCTCGGAAAAATACTTGGAGAATATCGATTTGGATATGATTCTTTCGGCGGTGGAAAACGATTTGGACGGACAGCTTGTGGACATATCATCGCCCGAAGGGGAGAAAGTATCCGTAGTCATCGAGTAAGGTGGGAAAAATGCTGAAAGCAAAAGTGAAAAACGAAAAATGGAAACTGGCCGTTCCGGTGCCCTACTTCCTGCTCCATTTTTCCGTTTCCTGCCTGACTTCTCCCCTCGTTTGGGAAAAGCTGTTTGACGCAGGAGCCAGACTCGGCCTTCCGGCCGTATCCCGAAAACAGGCGAGGAAAGCGTTTAAAAACCTCATCAAAGAGCTGAAACATTGCAAAGGAACCGTCCTGCTGGAAGTTCAGGCAAAAGACGGTACGGGCGTAAGGATAAAACTGTGAGAGGCCGTTTCCCGCCGGGACGGCATACCCGTTGCAAAAGATCCATGATCTATCATTATGATTGTTTAAAGGAAGCGAGTAGCCGGCTTCCTTTTTTGTTTTCCGCTGTTCCGGCCGGAAGACTCCCCGTGCCCTTTTAAGTACCTGGAAAACCATGAAACGGCGCGGGATAGCAGGATGCGGAAAATCGACCGCGGTACGTTTGATCCGCCCATTTCATGAAACGGATGCCGTTCCGGCCCCACTTCTATTCAGGAAGAAGGATTCCGGGAGATCATTAAAAAAATCAAAAAATTCCATTTATTCGTTTGCAAGCGCTTTATTATATTAAAACGGTGAAAAATTAAGGAAATTATTTTTTTTTGGGTGCAACTATATTATAATTCAATGTTGGGACGACGAAATTCGCTTTTGGAGGTCAGACTATGCCGTTGCACCGGAAAAAAGACAAATTTTCCCAATTGCTTTGCGACATTTCAAACAATTTGAAGGAAGCATCCGCTTTTTTTTATGACTATAAAATCAAAAACGGGAACGATTTGAAATTTTTCGCCGAACGGGTGAAAGAACATGAGGCGAAGGGAGATTCCTTCGTCCATACCATCACGAGGGAATTGAACCATACGTTCATCACGCCGATCGAACGGGAAGATATCATGCAATTGGCCATGATGCTGGACGATGTCTTGGACGGGCTCGAGGAAACGGCCGCAAGGCTCCACATGTACGACATTACCACACCGACAAAAAGCATGTCCGATTTTGTTTTCCTTTTAAATCAATGCGCCATTGAAATCGACCAAAGCATCCAATTGCTCGCTAACAAAAAATTGACGGAAATCCATGAGCATGCCGTAAAAATCAAAGAGTACGAATCCAACTGCGACCAGCTGCTCCGGGAAGCGGTAAGGGACTTGTTTTTGACGGAAAAGGATCCCTTGAAAATCATCCAATACAAGGAAATCTACGAACTTTTGGAAGAGGTTGCCGATCATTGCCAGGCCGTGGCCAATACGCTGGAAACGGTAGTCATGAAGAACGTATGAGTCCGGCTTCGGCGATTTCATCCGGAAACATGCGGACCAGGATGCCAAACTAATAGAAAAGGAAGTTCAGCGAATGGAGACAGGACTGCTGGTTACCATACTGATCGTCATCTTCGCTTTAGCCTTCGATTTTATCAACGGGTTTCACGACACGGCCAACGCCATCGCAACGAGCGTATCGACGAAGGCATTAAAACCGAGACAGGCCATCCTCCTGGCGGCCATCATGAATTTTCTCGGGGCGATGAGTTTTACCGGCGTGGCGAAAACGATCACGAAGGACATCGTCGACCCCATGTCCTTGCCGGACGGATCGACGGTCATTTTGGCCGCCCTTATCGCCGCCATCGCCTGGAATTTGATAACCTGGTATTTCGGAATCCCGAGCAGCTCTTCCCATGCCCTCATCGGCTCCGTGGCCGGCGCGTCCGTCGCGAGCATGGGATTTGGAATTCTCAATTATTCCGGATTCATCAAGATTATCGAGTCCTTGATCTTTTCTCCCATTATCGCATTTGTTGTCGGATATATCATTTATTCGATTTTTAAAGTCGTTTTCAAAAACCTCAATCTCCCGAAAACGAACAAACGGTTCCGATATTTTCAAATTCTCACCGCCGCCTTACAGGCCTATACCCACGGGACCAACGACGCCCAAAAGGCCATGGGCATTATCACAATGGCCTTGCTGGCGGGGAACTACATCAGTGATCCCGAAGTCCCCCACTGGGTACAATTTTCCTGCGCCCTGGCCATGGGTTTGGGCACCTCGGTAGGCGGGTGGAAAATCATTAAAACCGTCGGGGCAAAAATCATGAAGATCCGCCCCGTGAACGGGGTTGCCGCCGACTTGACCGGGGCGACGGTCATCTTCGGCGCCACCTTCATCCATTTGCCCGTCAGCACCACCCACGTGATTTCCTCCGCCATCCTCGGCGTGGGCGCTTCCCACCGCATCCGCGGCGTGAAGTGGGATACGGCGCAGCGGATGGTGTTGACTTGGTTTATCACCCTGCCCATTTCCGCCCTGTTGGCAGGATTTTGCTACTTGATTTTGGATCTGTTCCTCTGAGGAAAAACAGCTCTTCTCCGGCGTTTGCCGGAGGAGCTGTTTTTTTATGGATCCATCCGGATGGATGGGCTGCCCCGCATCCGGAAAATCCTTTCGGCTTTTCCCGGTCTTGACAAGATGCCCGGGAAGAATAGAGATCCCGCGCCGGAAAACCCCATCGGCCGGAATCAACCGAACAATCCTTTCACGAAATCGACCACCGAACGGAAGAAATCCTTGATAAAATTCCACAGCGACCGGAAGAAGCCTTCATCCACCCCCGCTTCTTCCAGCTTGCTTTTAATCGTTTTCGACAAATCCGCCAGCTGATCCTTCACCTGGCTATAATCGATGTCCAGCTGCCGGATCTTATCGAATAAATCAATCAGCATCCGTTTTTGTTCGTCCGTCAGGTCGATCTTCAAATTTTTCAGTTCATCTTCCACGATTTTTTCCACTTCTTCCCTGGAGGCCGGCTTGTTTTCGGCGATATCCTGCTTGATCTCCGTCAACAGCTGGCTGGCCTTTTCCTCATCGACGCCCCCTTTTTTCACAAGATCGGTCACCACGTTGAGCTCTTCATTGGCCGTCTCCAGCCGGACGGTATCCAATTTTTCCCCGGTATTTTCATAGGCTTTAAAAATTCCCGTCAAGGCCGAATGCCCGGTTACTTTTATCGGGGAAGCCACTTCGATCTTCGCGTCTTTCACCCCCGCCGTAATCAAGGCGTTGGCATACATGCTGTCCGTCACTTCGGTAATGTTTTCCGGGGTCAATTGGATCACTTGGATCCCTTCCCCCTCCTTCAGCCTGGTGATTTTCGCCGAAGAATACATCCGGGAATTCGGGTCGCCGTTGATATACTTTTTAATGTCCTCCCCCGTTACGGTAATCTCGATCACTTCTGGCTCCTCGTCCACCCGCAAAAGCTGCTTCGTCTTTTCCTTTTGTTCCTTCGATAAGTTCGCCCCGTACACAACGATCGGCGGCCCATACTTTTCATCCACCGCCTTCGTTTCCCCCTGTTGGTCATCGGCGAAAACATTTCCCGCAAACGCACTGAAGGCAAGAATGCATCCGAACGCCGCCAGCAAAACCTTTTTCATCATTTCCGTCCCTCCCTTTGCCAGGATCGATTTTGCCTCGCCAAAAAGAACTTTGCATTTTTTTCGGATTATCGACTCGCCAAAAAGAACTTTGCATTTTTTTCGGATTATCGATATGATTTTGTTAATGAAACTTTCAATCCCCTTTATCCGTTGAAATCGGCAACCAAGAATTTTGTCATTTTCAGCACTCCTATTCTATAAAACTAATATTATCGGATTCAACGGAAAATCTCAATTCACGAACAAGGGGATGGATCGGGGTATGGAGCGGATGACGAAAGACAAAAAAGCCATCTATATCTTATTGACAGACACGGGAACCATCGTTTCCCAGCCGATCAAATGGTTCACCAACGCACCCTACAACCATGTTTCCATCGTTTTCGACGATCAGCTGCGGGAAGTCTACAGCTTCGCGAGAAAAAAGCCGCATAATCCGTGGGTCGCCGGATTCATCAAGGAAGAGATCTATGCCGGCCGCTTTTTTGAAGACACGACCTGTACCCTATTAAAATTCTACGTTTCCGAGGAAGAATTTATGAAAATGCGGCAGATCGTCCAATATTTTAAGGAAAACGAGGAAAAACTCACTTATAATCTGCCGGGATTGTTCGGGGTTTTGATCCGTTATCCCATCAAGAAAAAAAATGCCTATTTCTGTTCCCAGTTCGTGGCGGAAGTCTTCCTGAAAAGCGGCGTCTATTTTTGGGATCTGCCCCCGGAATTGATCACGCCCAATCATTTTTTCACCAATAAAAATTTTGAAGTCATCTACGAAGGAAGATTGTATGATTGCCCCTTTCTGGTCAAGGAAGAGATCAGGAATGATTTGCCAAGGCGCCTCTCCGTCAGCGGACTGGTCGAAAAAATCAAAAGTTTCTTCCCGTACCCGAATCTCTAGTTTCACCAACATTCGCCATAAACCCTGATCGCCAAAAAACGGCTCATAATCCGGAACCACCGGGCAGGAGGCGGCGCCCCGCCGCCCGGCGCCCTTCCCTTTTCGGCGCAAAAAAATCCGGCCTTTCGGCCGGATTTTTCTATTTGGTGTGCATTTTGAATTCCAAATACAGTTCATTGTAATAGGCCAGCATCCGTTTGCCGAGATTTTTATAAACTTCCAGTCTTGCCGTTTTTTCCGGCGAAGGATAAAATCTTTCATCCTTCACCGTCTCTTCCGGCAAGAGGGCCATGGCCGCCTTATTCGGGGTCGCATAGCCGACATACTCGGTATTTTGCGCGGCCACTTCCGCATCGAGCATAAAATTGATGAACTTATGGGCCCCTTCCAGGTTTTTGGCCGTTTTCGGGATGACGAAATTGTCGAACCAGAGATTGGAGCCTTCCTTCGGCACGACGTAATCCAAGTTTTCGTTTTCCCACATGATTTCCGCCGCGTCCCCCGACCAGACCACGGCGACGGGGGCTTCCTCATTCACCATCAGCATCTTGATCTCGTCGCCGACGATGGCCTTAATATTCGGCTGCAATTTTTCCAGTTTTTTCTTGGCCTCCAACAAATGGGCTTTGTTCGTGTCGTTTAAGGAATAATTCAGGCTGTTCAGCCCGAATCCCATCACTTCGCGGGCGCCGTCAACGAGCACGATCTGGTTTTTCAGCCGCTTGTCCCATAAATCGTTCCAAGATTCGAAGGTCATGCCGTCCAGCATTTTTTTGTTGTAAACGATCCCCACCGTTCCCCAAAAATACGGGACGGAATACTGATTGCCCGGATCGAAATCCATGTCCATGAACCGCGGATCGATGTTGGACAAGTTGGGGATTTTGGAATGATCGAGCTTGATTAAAAGATCCTCCTGAATCATCTTCTCGATCGTGTATTCCGACGGGACCGCCACATCGTAGGAAACCCCGCCCTGTTCGATCTTGGTCAGCATCGCTTCGTTGGAATCGAAGGTTTCGTAAATGACCTTGATCCCCGTTTCCTTTTCAAATCGCTTGATCAAAACGGGGTCGATATAATCCCCCCAATTGAAGACGGTGATCGTATTCCCGGAAGTCAAACCTTCGGATGTGTTCAGGCGATGGACAATGAACATCAGGACGAAGGAGACCAAAAACACGGTGACGAACAACTGGATCAGTTTTTTCATTTTCTGGCCCCCAATCCCGCGGCGCGGATGTTCCGGTTGGAAATAAAGTAGTAGCCGATGACCAAAAGGACGGTAACCAGGAACAGGATCGCCGACAAGGCGTTAATCGTCAACGAGATTCCCCTTCTCGCCATGGAATAAATCTCCACGGACAAGGTGGAAAATCCGTTCCCCGTAACAAAGAAGGTGACGGCAAAATCATCCAAAGAATAGGTTAAGGCCATGAAAAAGCCCGCCAAAATGCCCGGCGAAATATAGGGGAAAATCACCTTCGTCAACACATCCCATTTGCTCGCCCCCAAATCGAGGGCGGCATCGATCAGCGTGGCGCTCATTTCCTGCAGTTTCGGCAGGATCATAAGGACGACGATCGGTACGGAAAAGGCGATATGGGCCAATAGCACCGACACGAAACCGAGCTTGATGCCGAGGATCGTGAAAAAGATCAAAAAGGACGCGCCGATGATGACGTCGGGACTTACGATCAGGACATTGTTAAAAGAAAGCAAAACCTGTTTCGCCCAATTCCTTTTGGCGTAGTACACGGCAAGGGCTCCGAAGATGCCGATGATGGTGGAAAAGGCCGACGACAAAAGGGCGATGATGATCGTATTCAGGACGATGATGAAAAGCCGGGTGTCCTGGAACAATTCCTTGTACCATTTCAAGGTAAAGCTGTGGAAATCGTACATCTTTCCGCCGCTGTTAAAGGAATAATACACCAAGTAAAAGATCGGGGCGTACAGGATCACAAAAACAAGGGCCAAATAGATGTTTGCCAGCTTCGCTTTTTTCAGCATACTACACCCCCCGCTTTCTTGAGCTGTTTCCGGTGATGATCATGAACAGCACCATGACGACCACGAGAAACACGGCGATGGTGGAGCCCATTCCCCAGTCCTGGGTGACAAGAAAATGCTGTTCCACGGCGGTACCGAGGGTGATCACCCGGTTTCCGGCGATCAGGCGGGTCAGCATGAAGAGGGACAGGGCGGGAATGAAAACCACTTGAATTCCGGATTTCACGCCGTCGATCGTCAACGGAAAAATGACCTTGCGGAAGCTTTCCCATTGGGAGGCCCCCAGATCCCTGGAGGCATCGACCAAGCTCGGATTCAGTTTGTCCAAGGCGTTAAAAATCGGCAAGATCATGAACGGGATAAAAATGTACACGGACACGAAAATAAAGCTGAAATCGGTAAACAGGAGCTGCTTCGGGCCGATGCCCAGCACTTCCAACAGGGCGTTGGCAAAGCCGTAAGTCCCAAAGATCCCCAAAAAGGCGTAGGCCTTCAACAGCAGGTTGATCCAGGACGGCAGAATGATCAACAACAGCCATAATTGCTTATACTTCGTTTTCGTCAGCAAATAGGCCGTCGGATAGGCGATGAGCAGGGAAATCGCCGTAATCAAAAAGGCATACCAGAAGGAATTCAAAGTCATTTTTAAATAGACGGGGGTGAAATATTTTTTGTAATTGGCCAGCGTAAAATTCCCGTCGATGTCAATGAACGAATAATACAGGATGAGAATGATCGGCGTGACGACAAACAGGGCAATCCACAAGACATAAGGGATCAAATAGATATTTCTGCCTCTAGTTTCCACCCGTGACCCCCCCATAGGATTCGAGCCGGCGGCCGTATTCTTCCTCCGTTTCGCCGATCCGCATCACGTGGATCGCTTCCGGGGCAAAGTCGATGCCGATCTCATCCCCGACCTTCACTTTTTTCGTGGAGTGGATCAGCCACTCGTTGCCGTTCTCGTCATAGCAGCAGATTTCATAATGGACGCCGCGGAACAGCTGGGAATCGACCCGCACCTTCAGTTTTCCCTTATCCGGGGCGGTGATTTCCAAATCTTCCGGACGGATGACCACTTCCACCGGTTCATTGGGCAAAAAGCCGCGATCGACGCAAGGAAATCGTTTCCCGGCGAATTCCACGAGGAAATCTTCGATCATCGTTCCCTTGATGATGTTCGATTCGCCGATGAAATCGGCGACAAAGCGGTTGATCGGCTCGTCGTAAATATCCGTCGGGGTTCCCCTTTGCTGAATCTTGCCCTTGTTGATAACAAAAATTTCATCGGACATCGCCAGCGCCTCTTCCTGGTCATGGGTGACAAAAACGAAGGTGATGCCCAATCTCCGCTGCAGCTCCCGCAGCTCGTATTGCATTTCCGTCCGCAATTTCAAATCGAGGGCGGATAACGGCTCATCCAGCAAAAGGACTTCCGGCTCGTTGACGATCGCGCGGGCGATGGCGACGCGCTGCTTTTGTCCGCCGGACATCTCCCGGATCTCCCGGTTTTCATAACCTTCCAAATTCACAAAGCGGAGGGCTTCCTTTACCTTTTTTTCGATGACGTCTTCCTTCAATTTTTTAATCCGCAAACCGAAGGCCACATTTTCGAATACGTTCAGATGCGGAAAGAGGGCATAGTCCTGGAAAACCGTATTGACCTTCCGCTTGTTGGCGGGCAAATCGTTAACCAATTTTCCTTCGATGTAAATATTTCCTGAGGTCGGTTCCGTAAGACCTGCGATCAGGCGCAATATCGTCGTTTTCCCGCAACCCGAGGGACCTAAAAGGGTGTAAAATTTCCCCTTTTCCATTTCGAAGCTGACCTGATCCAAAACCGGCGGTTCATCGGCATCGTACTGCTTCGTCACATTTTCAAAACGAATGATGGTATTCTTCGCTTCCACGGCAGGTCTCTCCTTTCTTCAACGTTGAACTTTGCCAATACCGGATAAACCGAGGTTTACAAATACGATTCGGTGGCAACGAGGAGAAGAACCGATTCCTCATCGACGGCGTTGACGATTTGGTGCTCATCGGATGCATGAAAATAAATGGATTCCCCTTTTTTGGCCACATACGTCTTCTTTCCCAGCCTTACCATCACCTTCCCCTTCAGGACATAGGCGAAAGTCTCGGCCAGGGACGGTTCGAATTTCTTAAACTGGCCCTTCGGTTCGAGATAGAGCATGACCGGTTCCATCTCATTTTCGTTGGATTCCGGGACGAGCCAAACGATTTTGTACCCCAATTCCTCGTCGACGAATTCCGTTTGTTCCTCTTCCGGATAGATCACCTTTTGCTCATCGTCATCTTCGCTGAAAAATTCCTTCGGCGTGCATCCGAGCACTTCAAGGATGGAAAAAAAGGTCTCAATGGAAGGGGAGCTTAAATCCCTTTCGATTTGGGATATATAGCCCTTGCTCAAATCCGTTCTTTCTCCTAATTCCTCCTGGGTCAATCCTTTTTTCAGGCGCAAATTCCTGATTTTTTTCCCGATTCGCATCCTATAACCTCATTTTCTTGTTTAGTATTGGTTAACACATAGTAAAAATTGTTTTATAAAAGTAAACTTTAAGTTTACTTTTATATTTAACAATAATCAATTATACATAAAAATCAGGATTATGCAATGCTTTCACAGGAATTTTTTAAAATTTTTTACGGGAAATGGCTGGGGGAAAAACCCGTTTCCGTAACGGTTTCCTTTGTCCCCCGAACCGGCATTCCGCGGAAGGCGGGACCCGGTCCGCCCCTTCGCGGAAACCTTGCTGCGCCATGTCAATCCTCCTCATTTTCCCAACCGCTCCCTTTCCCGTCGCTTACGGAAGACCGCCCCCTCCCGCCATTGCGGCCGCTCCTCCCCGGCATCCCATCCGCCATGCCGGCACCGCCCGCGCCGGCCCCGTATAAGTAAAATATTTATGGGCAAAATTTATCCTTTTCAAGTAGGTGAGCGATCGGAGACGCTTATCCATTGAAGGGGGAACCCGGCATAAGCGCGGCGGGTAAAGAAGAATTCAAGAAAAGGGGGCTAACTTGGTGGAATATAATGAGACAACTGAAGGGGCAAAAGCCATGGAGTATCAAGAATACCCGGATATCCAACCGATTGAAAAAGATTGCTTGGAAGGAAATGGCGGGAATTTTTTCAACCATCATGAAAAGAAAACGGATTTCTCCGCATCATTCTATTCACTGGAACCTTTTCTGTTTTTTGTAAACCGTTAGGGCCATTGATGTTGGACAAAGGGCAGCGGATGTCGGACACGGGAAAGGATGATGGACATTTTTTGCCCGATGATGGACGTTTTTTCCCGGATGATGGACATTTTTTCTGTGATGTTGGACAAATTTTTTTCCATGTTGGACAAAAAATTTCAAATGATGGACATTTTTTTGAAAATGTTGGACAGTCCCATGCGGTGTTGGACGATTTTTTAAAGATGTTGGACGTTCCGGTTAAAATGTTGGACAGTCCGCCCCGAAAGGCGAAAGGAATGTTGAACGTTTTCCTCCAAATGTTGGACAAAAAGGATCTATCCTTAAACATTTGGCAAAAAATGTCGGACATTGTTGTTCGGATGTTGGACGATCCGGAGATGAAGAATAGGAAAATGTTGGACATTCCGGTCCGGGAATCCATGAATATTGAAAATTCCTTCTCTATGTAGAACAATAAAATTTCATGTTGGTCGAAACCATGCAATTTGAACAATAAACCTTCCGGTCCATAACCAGCCGGAAATGTCGGTTCCCCGGACATCCGTCTTACTCCCGGATGTCCCTGGAAATGAAAAATCACGGGGAGTCGACATGCCGGACATCGGCGCCGGGTTAAAAAATTGCCGATGTACACTTTTTAAAAACACGGAATATTGACCAAGGAGGGAACCCTGAACGATTGTATCCGTTTACATTTCCGGCACGGGGTTAAAAAAATGCCCACATACGCTTGACTCAATCGCCGGCCCCTCCGCAGGCATTGTTGTCCGCCCCTGCCGGACTGGGCCCGGGATCGCCGGACGAACGAAGGTTTTGCTCCTTCCTTCGGTTTCGGACGGCATCAAAGATATGCGGCCGGCCACGGACGAACGAAGGATTCGCTCCTTCCTTCCCTTCGGCAAAGGGAAGGGCGGGAGGCGGCAGCTTTCAGGTCCCTCTGCCCCTTCTTCAGCCGGGGCGATCAGCAAAAAAAAAAACACGGCCGTTCAGCCGTGATGACAGAATGAACCGTTTGATATTTTGCAAGTACCCTTTTTCTCCTAATTTCCGACGGATAAGAAACGTCAGATTTGGAATTTTTCCACGAGCTGTTTCAGCCGTCTGGCTTCCTCATCCAAAGCCTCGGCGCTGTCGGATATTTTATCCATCGCCATGGAGGCCTGTTGGATCGTGGCCGACGTCTGTTCGATGCCCGCCGCCGATTCCTCGGAGACGGAGGCGATGTTTTCAATGGAAGTTCCGATCGTTTGCGAATTGTCGATCAAATTGTAGAGGGCGTCAGCCATATTTTCGATTTGTTTGCCGACGTCGTTGATGGTTTCGATCAGCTGGACGATCGTACGGCCGGTGGTCATCATCTGATCGCTGCCCTGGCTCACCAAGCCGTAGCCTTCTTCCAGCGAGGAAAGCACTTTTCCGGATTCCTTCTGGATGTCCGACAAGATGGAATTGATGTCCGTGACCGATGAGGTGACCTGCTCCGCCAGTTTTCTCACCTCGGCGGCGACCACGACAAAGCCCTTTCCGTGTTCCCCGGCCCGGGCGGCTTCGATCGAGGCGTTCAGCGCCAACAAATTCGTTTGATCGGCAATATCTTTGATGACGATCACCAGTTTGTTGATGTTTTTGATCTTGCTGTCCAGTCCCCGGAGCATTTCCAGCGACTGGTTGATTTTTTCGTTGATCTCCGCCATCTTCAAGATGGAATCGTCCATGTTCTGGCGTCCTTCGTTGGTCATCGCCAGCATCTTTTCGGATACCTTTTTCGTATCTTCCGATTTATAGACGACCTCGGCGATCGTCCCTAAAAACTGCTGCATTTTTTCGTACAGATGGTTGGCGGCGTTGGCCTGCTCTTCCGACCCGCTGGACAATTCCTCCATCGTCGCCGCGATTTGCTGGCTGCCGGAGTGCAAATCATTTGTGGATTTGACCAGATCATTGCTCTGCTTCACCAGCCGGTCGGATACGTCGGAGATCTGGGCAATGATGTCACTGAGGCTTTTCTTCATCCGGTTCATGACGACGCCCAGCTGGCCGAGCTCGTCTTTCCCGACCCGGTCCAGATCGGAAATCCGCAAATTGCCGTCGGCGATTTCGGAAGCGGCAAACATCACCTTATTCATGTTCCGGGTCAAATACCTGTTCAGCACCCATAACAGCAAGAAGCCGATCACCGCGGAGAGGACGACCGAACCGCCCAAGATGGTCAGACCCCTCTGAAAGGCGGAGTATGTATAATCGTAGGCGGATTGGCTTCCGGATCGGGTCAGCCTCGTCAATTCATTGAGGGATGAAATGATCTGGTAGCGGTAATTGCTGATTTGGATCTGCAAAACTAATTTTGCCGTGTCATCCTTTCCGGATTCCATCAGCGGTACGATATCGTTTTTGAAACTTTGCTCGTATTTGTCGTAATTATCCAACGCCAGATTCAATACGTTTTTCTGTTTTTCTTCCGTCAGCACAGGTTTGATTTTGTTAACCGTTTCTTGAAATTCCTTGCTTAACCCCTCTATCTGTTCCCGGTTGGCAAGTTTCTTGGAAAAAACGTAATCCATGATCAGCAAATCTTTATTGTTAATAATTGATATTAAATTTGTCACATAATAATTTAATTCTTCCTGTTTTTGTATTTCCTTTACATGCTCGCGAATGTTGAAAAATTGATAGCAGATGCCGGCGGAAGATATGAGAAACAGCACGATCGTCAACAGCAAGATCAGCCGGATTCTCGCCGTCAATTTCAAATTCGCGGATAAATTTCTGATCCATTTCATCGGTTTCATCGGTTAGACAGCCCCCCTCTTTATTTATTTCGATATATTTTTCCGTTTCTTTAATGATTAGGAAGAAATTATAAAAATTTTTTCAAGCGGGAAATGGAGAAGGGGCTGTTTTTTTGCGGATTTTCGCTTTAATTCTTCCCCGGGGCCCATTTCGCCTGAAAATGCAAAAGTTCTTTGACAAATTCCTCGATCCGCCTTTGGATCCTGTCTTCATAAATGTCGTCATCCTGATGAAAGAACAGGGTCTTCGGCGGCACCGTTCCTTTCAAGAAGGTGACGATCGGACGCAAATGATGCTCCAGGACCAAATAATGCTTTTCCGTTCCCCCGGTCATGACCAGCCCGACGATTTTTCCCTCAAAAACGTTGGGCGGCAGATGGTCGAACAAATTTTTCAAGGCGCCGGAGATCGACGCTTGATACACCGGGGACCCGATGATGAAAAGGTCCGCTTCTTTGATTTTGCCGACCGCCGTCCGCGTATCCCGGTTATATTGGGAAAACGGCCTGCCGTCGACGAATTCCACCGCATAATCCCTTAAATCCATCAGCTCTATCGAAATGCCGGGATCGTTTTTTTGCACATGGTTCAACACTTCCCGCATCATGCCCGGCAATTTTTCCCCGATCAAGGAACCTGATATGCCCAACAATTTCATGGCGATTCTCCTTACACTTCCCGTTTTTTATGGATTTTTGATGCCTTCTTCCATTTTATGCGAGATGCCCGGCCCCTTCCCGTCGGGAAAAGGCATAAGAAAAGAGGGGCTGTCATTTCCCCCTTTTTCCTCCATTATAACTGGAACGTTTTTTTCTTTAAAATAAAAAGATCCGGCATGATCGCCGACAGGAGTCCGGATCAAACCGTCCGGCCCCCGCGGCGTTGCCGGGAAGATTGACCGTCCGTCAAAGGGAAGGGGACGGATGCATTTTATGATTAAAGTTGAAGGCGGAAGATCCGCCGACGCGCGCGGCATCCGCGCATCGGATAAGCCGGCGTCCGCCGGGATCATCCCGTTGGGCCATGCAGCCGCCACCGGCAAGCAAACCGGGGGACATGGGCAGAAACGAAAAACCGGCTATTCAGAGAAAAGACGGGCATAGAAGCCCGTCTTAAAATTTTCCGCAAGGGAGGCCGGTCTTTCCCGCCGCTCAAGTCTTCCCGGTTTTTCCCGCACCGGAAGTCTCATCCTTTACAGGCCTCCATGATGCACGAAGTCCTTGCCGCGCGGTATCGTCGGATGTTTCCATCTCCATCGCTATATTCCATGATAAACGAAGTCCTTTGCCACAGTCCTTCTTTCACTCGAAGGCTTCCTTCTTTGCGCGCTCCCCCGGACAAGGCCTAACCGGCACCGGCCCGGGATCCGTGGGGCCGTTCAAGGCAGGGAAAATCGGCCCGTTGCCGACAACTCCCGGCTGTCCACCGTCTTCCCTTCGGACGTTTTCGCCTTGGCGGTGATGATGACTTTCACCAAATATTTTCCCTTCTCCGCCTTCTTTCCATTTTTCCTTTTCCCGTCCCAATAAGCGGTAAAGGATAAACGGCCGCCCGCTTCCAATTCCACCTCGTTGATCACTTGCAGGAACGCCTTTCCTTCCGACCAACGGTAGAGGGGTTCCCCCTTTTCGCCGAAAATGAGGAAATCGTACCGCTGGCTCGTGGGAAATTGCAAGCGGACGGGAGCCGACGAAATGTTTTGAACGGAAATATCCAGCCTGATCCGCCCGTTTTCTTCGGCGGTTTGAACCGCACTTTGCAGATGTTCCGGTTTAAAATCCTTTTGAAAAGGCAAAAACGGATTCGGCATCCCGTCCGGACGGCGGATATTCAGTTTTTTCACAAACGGGCGTTTTTCTTCCTCCACCTTTTCTTCCATCCTTTCATTACGGGAATCCCACTTGGGCAAGGCGAAAATCGCGGCAGCGGAAGCAAGCAGCAATCCGGCTGCCAAAACGATGGGGAGACGGAACTTTTTCACGGAATCACCCCCGTTTCCGCCCCTTCGCCGCTTGGATGCGCGGCCGGGCGGTCCTTTCCCGAACCCGGACGGCCAGTTTTCGGAGATTCCTCAAGATGGAAGAACGGTCCGGACGAAGGGGGTCGGACCTTCAGATTACCGGTTCAGCCAAAGAAAACAAAGGATGAGGGCCGCCAAAAGGATCCGGTAAATGGCGAAGGGGAACAATTTGATTTTATCGATCAAGCGCAAAAAGAACCGTATGGAAAGAAAAGCGAAAACAAAGGCGCTGATGAAACCCGCCGCAAAAAAGGGCCAGACCTCCGGACGGAAATACTGCCAGTTTTTTAAGAGGGAAAGGAAACTGGCCCCGGCCATGATGGGAACGGCCATAATAAAGGCAAAATCCGCCGCGGCCCGGTGGCTCAGCCCGAGGAAAACCCCGCCGGAAATCGTCGCCCCCGACCGGGAAAAGCCCGGCCATAAGGAAAGGCATTGGAACAGGCCGATGATAAAGGCCTGCCTATAGGAGATCTCGTCGACGGATTGGCGGCCCGGGTTCCTTTTGCTGCGCCAATCCGCCGCCATCATGAGGAAAGCGCCGGCGACCAAACTGATCAAAACATATTCCGTTTTAAACAGATATTGATCGATGATGTCTTCGAACAATACGCCCAATACCCCCGCGGGAAGCAGCCCGACGAGGACGTGGGAAAGTTTTAAGCGCCGACTCGGGAATTCCCCGATCCGGTAGCTGTCCCTTTTCAACGACAATAATTCAAGGAAGCGGTCTTTGAACAGGATGACGACCGCCAGAATGGATCCGAGCTGGATCACCACTTTGAACGTATTGGCCACATAGGGGGTTAAAAATTTTTCCGATTTTAACCACATATCATCGACGATGATCATATGCCCCGTCGACGAAATGGGGGCGAACTCCGTCACCCCTTCAACCAGCCCGAGAATGACCGCTTTCAACAATGTCCAAAAATCCATGTCATTACCCCTTTATCCCGCATGATTGCTGCATTTTTTGGATGTGATGCCCGAAATCTGCGTTCGGCCGGAAAAACGAAGAGGAAGGCATCGCTATTCCTATGAACCGGCCGCCTCTCACCGCCTCTTCCTGCGGAAAAGATAAATAAGGAAAAGGACGGCGGCGATGATGATGACCGCATAAACGAAGTTGGAGTAAATATCCATATAATGGACGATCCGTTCCCAATTTTCGCCCAGCTTTGCGCCCAATCCGACCAACAGGGCGTTCCAGATGAGCGTGCCGGCCGTTGTAAAAAGCAAAAACAGCCCGAAATGCATTTTCGTCATTCCGGCGGGTATCGAGATCACGCTTCGCAATACCGGCACCATCCGGCAAAAGAATACGGTCCAATAGCCGTATTTTTCGAACCAGCGGCCCGCCCTGCGCAAATCCGTCTTGGAAATGCGGAGAATTTTTTCGTAGCGGTCCACAAAATTTTCCAGCCGGTTCACTTCCAAAAGCAAACCGATGCCGTATAACAGGACGGCGCCCGCGAGGGAGCCCAAGGTGGCGGAGATGAGGACTCCGAAAAAGGATAATTGCGATACGGCCGTCATAAATCCGCCGAAGGTCAGTATCACTTCCGAGGGGATGGGCGGAAAAAGATTTTCAAGGCAGATCATGAGGAAAACTCCGAGGTACCCGTACTGCTCCATGACCTGAGTGATCCAATTCTCCATAAAAAAATCCTTTCCGTCGGAATTGTCCTACTTCATCCTATTTTAGACGGTTCGAGAAAATGAATCAACGAGAAAAAAGAGGGCCTCTTTTTCTCTTCCGCCGCCGTGCTTCCATCCGGTCCCCGCGACGGTCCGGACCTTGGCGTTTGCAATGTTACATAATATATGATAACATATGATTGTGTAACATTAGTTTGGAGGCATCCTCCATGGAATACGTCGACCCAATCAAGGATGTCGAAAAAATCAATCAGATCAAAAAAATTTTGCGGGAGTCATCCCTCAGGGACTTGTTGCTTTTTACCTTCGGGATCAACACGGGCATCCCCATCAGCGATCTTCTGTCGCTGTCCGTCGGGGATGTCTGGGACGGGGAAAAGGCCCGCGAATTTCTCTACCTGAAAGATAAAAAAAACGGCACCCCCAAAGCGGTCTATTTGAACGACCGCGTACGGGAAGTGCTGGAAGAATACTTGAGCAAATGCCGTTTAAAGCCCGCCGATTACTTGTTCAAATCGCGGAAAAACGATCGGCCGATCACCCGGCAGCAGGCCTACCGCATCATCAACCATGCGGCGAGGAAAGCCGGAATCAGCGGACGGATCGGGACCCATACGCTGCGGAAAACCTTCGGTTACCACGCCTATCGTAAAGGGGTCGCCATTTCGATCCTGATGGCCTTGTTCAATCACCATTCGCCGAGTGAAACGCTGCGGTATATCGGCATTGATAAAAACGACAAAAAACCCGTCAAGTTGGATGTCAATTTATGAGGGCATGATGCGGACAACATCCCTACTGACCCTCATACTTGCCGCAAATTCCATGTCAATTTACGACGGGATGATGCAATCCCCGACGGAAGAGGTCATTCGCGGGAATCTTTGATGTATATCGGCTCATTCATTTTCGCTTCCTGCAGGTCGGCGACAATCCCGTCGTTCACATATACATGGATCGTTTCCTTGTCCTTCATGAACTTGAAAATCCCATTGTCGAAATCCGTGCCGTGTTCCTTGAAAAAAATGCCTTCATAGGCGACATCTTTCGTGTGGTTGAAGGTCAGGCGGTATTGCCCTCCTTCTTTGACGAGGTAGGCGCGGACCCCTTTATCGTATTGCCCTTCTTCATCCTTGATATACCGCCCGACGGAAATGATATGGAGATCGACAAAGGGGATTTCTTTTAAAAGGGCGTTGATTAGCGAACCTTTCGTGATTTGTTCCCAGCGGCTTTGAGCCGTCTGCCCGATGATGATCTGGGTGACATGCTTTTCGCGCGCCACTTCCGCGATCACTTTTGCCACCGGTCTTTTCTCGTTATCCCTCAGGATGAACTCGGCGGAAAGCAATGAATCCGCAAGTTTTTTCCACTTTTCAATATAGTAGGTTTTTTCCGCGTCCATTTCATCGAACGGTTTCGCATCCACCGTCAAAATGTACAGCGGGCAATTGAGCATATCGGCAATTTTGCAGCCGCGGCGAATCAGTCGTTCGCCGTTCGGACCATAAGAAACACATACCAGTATGCATTCATCCATCCGGCTGATTTTCTCATTCATGAAAATTTTCACCCCAAGACGATTTTCAAGCGAAATGATACCCTTCTTCGAACTATGTATGACTATAGCCCATGCTTTACATACAGTCAACAGATTTTACATAAAGTATTTCTATGGTTCACATTCTGCATACATTCCCCTGCTTTGCCGGCCAAAACCGGATGGCCGGATCTTCCGGAAGGACGGCTTTCCGTGCGCCCCGCCGGACAAGGGGGCAAGGGTAAATGGGTAAAAAGAAATCGGCATGGTCGGCCGTGAAACCGGTACCCGCCAAAACCGCAGGCCCGGAAGGCTCATGGGCGCGCAGCCCTTCACCTTCTCCGGCGCGGTCACGGCGTCTTTCCATGCCGGGTCTGCCGCCGTTTGGCTTTCAGAAAATTTCAGAATGATGCGAACCCGGGATACCCCGGAACGTGATTCAAATTCATCGGGAGGGGTCGCTGTTGCATTTTTTCCTGTTTTTGCTGGGGATACCCTTTTTGTTCATCCTTCTTGTACCAATATTATATAAACTTTTCAACCCGCGCGTCCATATCGGCTGGTTTGTCCTGGCGGCGCCGGTCATCCTGTTCGTCCATCTTTTCCGGTTTCTCCCGGAGGTCCGCTCCGGAAGCGTTCCGGTCTTCACCGTGCCGTGGATCCCTTCCCTGGGGATGAACCTTACGGCAACGGTGGACGGGCTGAGCCTGCTGTTCGGCCTGTTGATTACCGGCATGGGTGCATTGGTCATTCTGTATTCCGTTTATTATATGTCCAAAATCCGCGATGCCCTGCACAACTTCTATGTCTATTTGCTGCTGTTCATGGGGGCCATGCTCGGGGTCGTTTTTTCCGACCATCTTCTCGTTTTGTATGTGTTTTGGGAATTGACGAGCATCGCTTCGTTTTTGCTGATCGCCTTCTGGTATGAGCGGAAGACTTCCCGCGCCGGCGCGCTGAAAGCCTTATTGATCACGGTTTCCGGAGGCTTTAGCATGCTGGCCGGCTTCATCATCCTGGGGATGATTTCAGGGACGGCCAGCATCCGGGAAATCATCGCCCAGGCCGGGGAGCTCCGCGGCGATCCGCTGTTCGTTCCGGCGATGGTGCTCATCCTTATCGGCGCCTTTGCCAAATCGGCCCAGTTCCCCTTCAGCATCTGGCTCCCCGATGCGATGGAAGCGCCGACGCCGATCAGCGCCTATCTTCATTCGGCCACGATGGTCAAAGCCGGCCTTTATTTGGTTGCCCGGCTGACGCCCGTCTTTGGAGGAACGGCCCTTTGGTTTTGGCTCGTATCCGGGGCAGGGATCGTCACCCTCCTGTACGGTTCCATCACCGCGGTGAAACAGGCGGATCTGAAAGCCTTGTTGGCCTATTCGACGGTAAGCCAGTTGGGGCTCATCATGAGCCTTTTGGGCATCGGATCCCTCGCCTGGCTGTACGAAAATGAAGCCCTCGCCTCGGCGTTTGCCGTAGCCATGTTCGCCGGCATCTTCCATTTGTTCAACCACTCGGTCTTTAAGGGAAGCCTGTTCATGACCGTCGGCATCATCGACCATGAAACCGGCACGCGCGATATTCGCAGGCTCGGCGGGCTCATAAACGTGATGCCTGTCACCTTCACCGTCGCGCTCATCGGCGCCTTCTCCATGGCGGGGCTGCCGCCGTTCGGCGGATTTTTGAGCAAGGAAATGTTCTTTGAAGGGACGCTGAAAACAAGCGCCGTCGCCGATTTCGGGCTGGATGCCTTCGGCGCGGTCTTCCCCGCGTTCGCTTTGGCGGCCAGCGTGTTCACGTTTGTGTATTGTATGATTTTTGTCTTTAAAACGTTTGCCGGAAAATACCGCCCGGAAACATTCAAACGCAAAATCCACGAAGCGCCGCCAGGGATGCTGATCCCGGCGCTTTTGCTGGCTGCTGTCACGGTACTTGTCTTCTTCTTCCCCGACGTGCCGGCCGAATGGATCCTCCGGCCAGCGGCATTGGCCGCCGTTCCCGCATCTGTCGGAAGATTCGGGGAAATTTCCGCCTGGCACGGGTTCTCTCCGCCTTTGCTCATGACCGCGGGAGTGGTTTTGGCTGGCGTTTTGCTGTATCGGACTTTGGAGAAATGGTCGCCCCTTTACCGCCATTATCCCCAAAAATTCACATTGAACGCCATCTATGTCTGGATGCTGGAACAATATGAATCCCTTTCCCGGACGTTGACGGATCGCTATATGACCGGTTCGGCGCGGCATTATCTGATGTACATTTTCCTCTTTTTCATCCTGGGAGTCGGCGGCTTTTTGCTGGCCTCGGGCGGTTTGGGCGCGGATTTGGCCAACGACGCCCCGATCGGCCTGTTTGATGCGGTGGTTGTCGTTTCCATCATTTTGGCCGCCCTGACCGCCGCCATGACGAATAACCGCATTACGGCCATCGTCGCCTTGAGCGTGGCGGGCTATATGGTCGTCATTTTGTTCGTCATTTTCCGGGCGCCGGATTTGGCGCTCACCCAAATGGTGGTCGAGACGGTCACGACCGTGCTGTTTTTGCTCTGCTTTTACCATTTGCCCCAGCTGGAAAAACGTATGGAAAAACCGAAATTCAAGCTAACCAACTTCTTTACCGCCGCCGGGGTCGGCCTCGTCGTGACGCTGTTTACGCTGGCGGCGTTCGATCACAAGCTGTTCAAACCGATCACGGCCTTCTTCGAAAATTCCTATGAATTGGCCGGGGCTAAAAATATCGTCAATGCCATTATCGTCGATTTCCGCGGTTTTGATACCTTGCTGGAAATCTCCGTGCTGACGGCGGCCGGCCTCGGGGTCTATACCCTCGTCCGGCTCGGCATGAAAGGGAGGGATGCGGATGAAACCGAATGACGTGATCTTGCATATGGCCGCCAAAATCGCCGTCATCATCATTTTCACCTTCGCCATCTATTTGTTCATGTCGGGGCATCACCATCCCGGCGGCGGTTTCATCGGCGGGCTGACCTTCTCCAGCGGGATCGTCCTGTTATACCTGGCTTTCGATATCGAATCGATCCGGAAAAACTTGCCGGTCGATTTCAAAAAAGTCGCCGCCTTCGGCATCATCCTCTCGATCCTGACGGGGGCTTACGCCATGCTTTCCGGCGAACCGTTTTTGACGCAAACCTTCGGAAAAGTCGATCTTCCGATTTTCGGCGAAACGGAGCTGGCATCGGCCGTGCTGTTCGATACGGGCGTCGCGCTGGCGGTCATCGGCACCGCCGTCAATATCATTTTAAGCATTAGCGAGGATCAGAAATCATGGAAACGTTGATTGCGGTACTTGTCGGAATTTTGTTTGCCGTCGGCACTTACCTGATTTTGACCCGGCAGATGCTCCGGGTGATTTTGGGGATTTCCCTGTTGGGACACGCCGTCAACCTCCTCATTTTGGCGACCGGCGGGCTAAAAAAAGGCCGGCCCCCGCTCCTTTCGGAAAACAGGGCAGCCTTTGCGGATGCTTTGCCCCAGGCCCTGATTTTGACGGCGATCGTGATCAACTTTGCGGTGACGGCTTTCCTGCTTGTGCTCAGCTACCGCACGTACCAAAAATACGGAACCGATTCTTTGGATGACTTGAGGGGTAATGATGATGAATAATCTGTTGATCATGCCGATCTTGATCCCGTTATTTGCCGGGATGATGCTCATCTTGTTCAAACAGCATATCCTCCTTCAGCGCGCCCTCGGCGTCATCGCCCTCATCCTGACGGGCGCGTCCGCAGCCGCGCTGATCCGCCGGATCGAAACCGAGGGCATCCAGACGCTGCAGCTCGGGGGCTGGCAGGCGCCGTACGGGATCAGCCTCGTCGCCGATATGTTCAGCGTCTTGCTCGTGCTTACGGCGAGCATAGTCGCCATCGGCTGCCTTTTGTTCGCCTTCCGCACCATCGGCAGGGAAAGGGAAAGCAATTATTTTTATCCGCTGGTCCTGTTTCTCATCACAGGCGTGAACGGTTCGTTTTTGACCGGCGATCTGTTCAATTTATACGTATTTTTTGAACTTCTGCTGATCGCTTCGTACGTGCTGGTTTCCCTCGGCGGAACGAAGATCCAGCTCCGGGAAGCGATGACATACGTCATCATCAACGTCATTTCCTCGTCTTTCTTCCTTGTCGCCATCGGCTATCTTTATTCGATGGCGGGGACTTTGAACCTCGCCCATCTTTCTTTGCGGGTGGAGGAAGCGGGGCAGGACGGTCTTCTCACGGCCGCCGCCCTGTTGCTCCTCATGGTTTTGGCCATTAAGGCCGGTCTGTTTCTCTTCTACTGGCTGCCCGGCGCATACAGCGCGCCGCCCGCAGCGGCCGCCGCGCTTTTTGCGGCCCTGTTGACGAAGGTGGGCATTTACGCCATCATCCGGATCTTTACCCTCGTCTTCGTCCATCATCCGCAAATCACCCATATGGCCATCGGCATCCTCGCCGCCCTGACGATGCTGTTGGGCGGCTTGGGCGCCAGCGGATATTGGGACATCAAGAAAATATTGACCTACAACGTCATTATCGGCGCAGGCTTCATCCTGGCCGGTCTGGCCGCTTTCTCCCTCGAAGGCCTCGCCGGTTCCGTCTATTACCTCATCCATGACATGATCAGCAAAGCCCTCGTCTTTCTGATCGGAGGAACCATGATTCATTTGACGGGGACGTCCGATCTGAAAAACATGAGCGGCCTGATCCGCACCCACCCCGTTTTGGGCTGGATCTTTTTCACGGCAGCAATGGCCCTTGCCGGCATCCCGCCTTTGAGCGGCTTCCTCGGCAAAGTGTACATCACCGCCGGAACATTCGAATCCGGCAGCTATTGGCTCGGGGGAATCGGACTGTTCGCCAGCATGATGATCCTGTATTCCGTCCTGAAAATTTTTATGAACGCCTTCTGGGGGGAAACCGTCCTGAGCAAAGAAGAAGAAAAAGGGACGACGAAGGGGCTCATGCTGCCGATCGTCGCCTTCGCCGCCTTCACGGTCATCCTCGGGGCCGGGGCGGAATGGTTTTTCCCCTATGCGGAAATGGCGGCCAAGGGCCTTTTGAACCCCGATTTGTATATCGATGCGGTGTTTGCCGGAAATCCTGTCCCCTGATGGGAGGCGAGCCATAAGGAAAGGAATAAGAAAAAGGGGGGATCTTGATGCCGGGCCAGGTATTGATCAATCTGCTGATTGCCGCCCTGTGGATGTTCTTGCACGATTCTTGGAGCTTTCTTTCCTTTTTCGGCGGCTATTTGGTCGGGATCTTCATCCTGTTTTTCATCCGCCGGTTTTTTAAAAAGCCCTTTTACATCATCATGATCGCAAGGACCGTGAAACTCCTCGCGATTTTCATCGTCGAGCTCATCTCATCCAGTTTTCTTGTCATGCGGCAGGTGCTAAGGCCAAACATCAATGTCAAACCCGGGATTTTTCGCCTCGAGACGGATTTGGACAGCGATATCGAGGTGACCCTTTTGGCCATGCTGATCACGCTGACCCCGGGTTCGGTCGTCATGGAAATCACGCCGGACAGCAGGGCCTTATACATCCATGCCATGGATATCCCGGAATCGCGGGATGCGGTGCTCCGTTCGCAAAAAGTTTTCGAAAAGGCGATAAAGGATGTGACGCGTTTATAATGTTTGAAGTACTGATGATCGTGGCGCTAAGTCTGTTGTCCATCGCGATTTTGCTGAATATTTACCGGGCGGTCAAAGGGCCTTCGGGCGCCGACCGGGTGCTGGCGCTGGACGCCATCGGGATCAATCTCATCGCCGGGTCCGCCGTATTATCCGTGCTGCTGCACACCCACGCCTTTTTGGATTTGATCCTGCTTGTCGGCATCCTTTCTTTCATCGGGACGATCGCCTTTGCCCGATTTGTGGAAAGGGGTGTCGTCATTGAGAGGAAGCGCTGAAGTGATCGCCGCCCTCTTCATCTTGTTCGGGGTTTCGATGAGCCTCATCGGCGCCATCGGGCTCACCCGCCTGCCGGACGTGTACACCCGGTCCCATGCGGCGTCCAAGAGTGCGACATTGGGCGTACTCTGCACGTTGACCGGCACGCTCCTGTATTTCCTCATTTCGGAAGGCTATTTCTCCATCCGGCTCATTTTGGGCATCTTTTTTGTATTTTTGACATCCCCCGTGGCATCGCACATGATCATCCGGGCGGCTTACCGCAGCCGTGTGCCGATGGCGGAAACGAGCGTCCAGGACGATCTGCAGGAATATATGCGCAAAAAGGCAGGGCAGGCGGAACGGTGAAATTCGCCGGCCGGAGGCCCGGCCCTCTTTGGCGCCCCTTTTCCGTTTATTTTTCCGAATCTTCCCAACGCCGTCTTGTCCGAAGGGCGGCGGGAGCAAAAATACACCAAACCTTGACCGGCTCTTTTTTAAAGGGTGGAGAGGGATTTTGCTCGGGGCTCCTTTCAAGGGGGGTCCCGTGAAAATTTTGGTCCGTCATCCGCCAACCGGCAAAAAAGAAAGGGGGCTTAACGCCGCCTCCCTTTCCTTTTCGGATTCCTAATGGCCGGATCGCCGGCGGAAGGAACGGTCCTTCCGCCATCAGCGGAGATGGCTCCGTCCGACCGATCAGGAAAATTGCTGTTTAATTTTTTTGATATTGTTCATCCGGTTATCCCAACAGGCTTGGCTCAAATCGACGGGATAATGTTCCGGATTCAGGGACCGTTTGTATTCTTCCCAGAACATTTGCAAATTGGATTTCACGAAATTTTGGATTTCCTTCAAGGGCGGAAGGGAATAAACGAGCTTGCCGTCTTTAAAGATCTCATGATGCAAATCGTAAATTTCAAAATTGCTCACGTACTTGCAAATATACGTGTGGGTCGGATGGAACAGTTTCAAGGTTTTTTCCTTTTCCGGCCGCTCCCATTCCATGGCGATGTAATCCCCGACCGCTTTTTTCGTCGTTTTGCTGATGATGCGGTAGACCTTTTTCAATCCCGGGGTGGTGACCTTCTCCGGATTGCTGGAAATCTTGATCGTGTCCACGAATTTCCCGTCCTCTTCGATGGCCGCCATTTTGTATACCGCGCCCAAGGCGGGCTGGTCGTAAGCGGTGATCAATTTTGTCCCGATACCCCAAGCGTCGATCTTCGCCCCTTGCGATTTCAAATGGAGAATCGTATATTCATCCAAGTCGCTGGAAGCATAAATTTTCGTTTTATGGAATCCCGCTTCATCCAGCATTTTCCTGGCTTCCTTCGACAGGTAGGCCAAATCCCCGCTGTCCAGCCGGATCCCGACAAAATTGATTTTATCGCCAAATTCCTTGGCCACCCGGATCGCGTTCGGAATGCCGGACTTCAGCGTATCGTAAGTATCCACGAGGAAAACGCAGTTTTTGTTGCGCAAAGCGTAGCTGCGGAAGGCTTCGTATTCGTCCCGATACGCTTGTACCATGGAATGGGAGTGGGTGCCCGCCACGGGAATGCCGAACAGTTTCCCCGCGCGGACGTTGGATGTGGCTTCAAAGCCGCCGATATAGGCCGCCCGCGTCCCCCAAATCGCCGCATCCAGCTCCTGGGCCCTCCGGGTTCCGAATTCCATCGCCAGTTCATCGCCGATGACCTGCTTGATCCTGGACGCCTTCGTCGCGATCAAGGTTTGATAATTGATGATGTTCAATATGGCGGTTTCGATGATCTGGGCTTGGATGAGGGGCGCTTCGATCCGCATGATCGGTTCGCCCGCAAAAACGATCTCCCCTTCCCGCATCGACCGGACCGTCCCGGTAAAGCGGAGGCCTTTTAAATAATTTAAAAATCCCTCGCTGAATTCCCCCAGTTCCCGCAAATATTCAATATCGCTTTCCGTAAACCTGAAGTTTTCCAAATATTGGACGACCCGCTCCAATCCGGCAAAAACGGCGTAGCCGTTGCCGAAGGGAAGTTTGCGGAAGAATACTTCAAATACCGCCTTTTTTTCGTGGATATTGTCTTCCCAATAAGCCTGGGCCATGTTGATTTGATAATAATCGGTATGCAACGCCAATCCGTCGTCCGGATGTCGGTATTTCAACTTGAATCCCTCCATATAAGCTTCTGCCAGGCACCATCTGCTTCCTGACCGGGAAAAATTTTGCCGAGGGGCCGGTTTCCGTTCAACAGCGCAAAAAGGACGAACGAACCTTTTACTAATAGTATACCAATCGCTTCCATCCGCCGCCAATAAAGTTGGCTTATTTTCAACGTGAATAAAGGAAATTTCTTCGGGACCTGGGAGAGGGAATCGCCCGTCCGCTCACCCGGACACCCTTTTCCCGCGGGATTCGGAAAGGATCACCGGAAGGGCCGAATTCTTTAAAAAACCATCATTTTCCTCCCGTGGAAACGCCGGGACGCCCGTTTCATTCCCCGCGGTTGCCCCACCCTGCCTTTCATCGGCCGGCACGGCCGGATCTTCGTCCGGCAGGGGCGGATCTGCCTTTTTCCGGAAGGAATGTCCGGCATTTTTCCGCCGGCTTGGATAGGGTTCAGCATGCTCAACATTCAGGCTGAAGGTTCATGGGGTCGTCCGGTATTTTCGAAAAAACGTTCCGGATTTGTGCCGGTTTTCACGGCGAAGGGACAAACATGCCAACCGGATCAAAATCCTCCGGCATTTCCACTAACCGGTTCATCCTTTCAATCTTTCCGTTCATCGCGGAAACATTTCACCGGCAAAAAAGAAAAATATCCGTCATCCGCATCCGCCGCAAAGAAAATGTTCATGAACGCGGCCGGCCGGCATCCTTTGTCCATGGAATTTCGATTTCCAATAAATTTTTAAAATAAGCCAATTTTTCGATATCGGTTCTTTCCGCATCTTACCGTTGTCAATCGGACGGCTATCCATTATAATATGTTTTGTAGCCCATGAGACCGCTTGGGCATTCAATAAAACAAGTCCGAATACCGGGATGTAGCTCAGCTTGGTAGAGCACTAGCATGGGGTGCTAGGGGTCGCAGGTTCAAATCCTGTCATCCCGATTTTTTTTGCCTTTTTTCCCCTCTCCCCTTTCCTTTTACGAAAAAAAACCAACCAAAACCCGATGAAATGCTTTAAAATGGAAATTGGGGAGGTTCCTTTCCAATGGAAATCCGTCTGAAAATCAACAGAAAAAACGGCCTCCATATCCGCATGGGAGCCGCGTTCATCTCCTTTCTGCAAAGCCTCATTCCCGATAAGGAAAAACTTCAGCGCACCTATGTGATCTATAACGGCAAGAAAGTCCAGGCGAACAACCTGCTGTCGCTGGTGGCCTTGAAAATAAAGCAGGGCGACGAATTTACCCTCGTTTTGGACGAAGATACCGACCAAAAAACCGTCGAGCAAATCCAAGCCTTTTTTAACCAAGCCGCTTCGGAGGATACCCGGCAAACGGAAACGGACCGCCTTTTGATGGAGAACTCGGTCACCCTCCATGAAGCCGTCTCTTCCATCCCGAACGGCATTATCGTCGTCAACAAAGAAAACGTTATCATCTACGTGAATAAAGCGGCGGCCGAACTGCTGGAAAAAGAACCCCAGGATATTTTGAACCGCCGGGCCGACGAAGTCATCCCCCATTCCTGCTTGCATAAAATCCTGCAGACGGGAAAGACTGAAATCACGGAAAAACAGCAGATCAACCACTACACCGTCATCACCACCCGCTCGCCGATCCTATTAAACGATCAGATCATCGGCGCCGTCGCCATCTTCCAGGATATCTCCAGCATCGAAAAGATCAGCAAGGAGCTGAATGAAGTCAAAGAACTGCAGGAAAAATTGAACCTGGTCTTGCAGTCGGTCACCGACCTGATCGGCCTGACCGATGAAAAGGGGGATTTCATTTTCAGCAACGAAGGCATGGACAAGCTTCTCAAGAAGCGGGAAGGAAAAAGGAACATCCGGGAAATCATCGGCAAAACCGGCTGGGAAGACCTCATCCGGCGCCGGAATCCGTTTATGAAGGTCACAAAACACAAGGGGCAGTCCTTTATCACAAAGGTGAATCCGGTCATCGTGGAAAAGGAAATCCGCGGCACGGTGGCGACGATGACCCCGCTGGATGACGTGAAACAGCTGCTGGAAAAAATCGACATCATGGAACAGCGGACGAGATACCTGGAACAGGAATTATCGAAACATAAAGGATTGAGCTCCGCCTTCCATAAAATCATCGGCAACAGCGAAACTTTGAAAGACGCCCTGACCATCGCCGACAAAGTGGCGAAAACCCATTCCACCGTCCTCATCACGGGCGAAAGCGGCACGGGGAAGGAGCTCGTCGCCCGGGCGATCCATGAAGCGAGCCCGCGGAAGAACCATCCCTTCATCCGGGTCAATTGCGCCGCGATCCCGCCCCAATTGATGGAAAGCGAACTTTTCGGCTACGAAAAGGGCGCCTTTACGGGCGCGTACAAAACCCATCGGGGAAAATTCGAACTGGCCGACAAGGGAACGATCTTCCTCGATGAGATCGGCGACTTAAATTTGGAATTGCAAGGGAAGCTTTTGCGCGTCCTGCAAGAGAAGGAAATCGTCCGCATCGGCGGATTTTCCACGATCCACCTCGATGTGCGGGTGATCGCCGCCACCAACCGGGATCTGGCGAAGATGGTGGAGGAAGGGACCTTCCGCGAGGATCTGTACTACCGGCTGAACGTGGTGCCGATCCATCTCCCCCCTTTGCGGGCGAGAAAGGAGGACATTCCCCTCCTCGTCGAAGCCTTCCGGGTGGAATTGAACGCGCGGCTGGGAAAAAATATCAAAGGCTATGAAAAAGGTTTCATCGAAGCCCTGTGCAATTACCATTGGCCCGGGAACATCCGGGAACTGCAAAACATCATGGAGCGCCTCTTCAACTTGGCCGACGGGGACTATCTCCTGTGCAAAGATCTGCCCCATTACATCTCGAATCCCCACGCGCCGGATTCTTCCAAGGGGCAGGAAGAGACGATCGTTCTCAGCAAGGATAAGCCGCTTCACGAATACGAAAAACAAATTTTCGCCTACGCCTGCCAGTTTTATCCGAGTTTCAATCAATTGGCCAAATCCTTGGGCATCACCCATAAGACCGCGGCCAGCAAAATCCGGAAATACAAACTGGAACATCTGGTTGGTAAAAAATATCAAGGAGATTGATAAAATTTATCAAATTTTTTTCGATCCGGTTGGAAGCGCATACATTTTTCGGTGTTTTTCCTGTTGGCACAGTTTTTGCATTATAAAGTTTTGGTGAAAGCGGTTAACAAACCGTGAACGAAAGGAGGTCGATTGGGGTCCATAGGGGAAGTTCATCTTTCAGCCGAAGGCCCGCGCGGCCGAAAATCCGCGAGGACCGGAACGGACTTTTCAAAAGATTGATTTCTTGCAGCAATCCGTCATAAAAATAGCAATGAGGAGGTTGGCTCATGAAAAAATTGATCAACAATCCCGATCGAGTCGTTGAAGAAATGATTGAAGGAATGGTTGCCGCCTACCCCAATCGGATTCGGCGCCTGCCGGGAACGACGGTACTGGTCAGGAAGGACGCCCCCGTCCAGGGAAAAGTGGGGCTGGTAAGCGGCGGCGGAAGCGGCCATGAACCGTCCCACGCCGGCTATTTGGGAAAAGGCATGTTGGATGCCGCCGTATGCGGCGAAGTGTTCACTTCCCCCACCCCCGATCAGGTTTATGAAGCCATCAAGGCCGTCGACAGCGGAAAAGGGGTGCTATTGATCATCAAAAACTATACCGGCGATATCATGAATTTCGAAATGGCCGCGGAAATGGCGGAAGCGGAAGGCATCAAGGTGGCCAAGGTCGTCGTGAATGACGACGTCGCGGTGGAAAACAGCACCTACACGACCGGACGGAGAGGAATCGCCGGCACCGTCTTCGTCCATAAAATCGCCGGCGCCATGGCGGAAAGAGGAGCTTCCCTGGAGGAAGTGGAAGCGGCCGCCAAGAAAGTGATCGAAAACGTCCGTTCGATGGGGATGGCCCTGACGCCCTGCATCGTACCCGCAGCCGGCAAACCGGGTTTTGAACTGGGTGAAAAGGAAATGGAGATCGGCATGGGCATCCACGGCGAACCGGGAATCGAAAAAACGGAGATCCGTCCGGCCGACGAAATCGCCCAGACATTGACGGACAAGATCTTGGATGATCTGCAGCTCGGCGAAAAGGAGAAAGTGGCGGTCATGATCAACGGCCTCGGCGGCACGCCGCTTATGGAACTGTATATCATCAACCGGAAAGTGGCGGAAATTTTAAAAGGGAAAAACATCGAGGTCCATGACACCTTTGTCGGCAATTTCATGACATCCTTGGAAATGGCCGGCTGCTCCGTCACCTTATTAAAATTGGACGAACAGCTGACGGAACTGTTGGACGCGGAAAGCGACGCCATCGCTTTCAAACGGTAAACGATCCGGAAAACGGCGAGAAATCAACGATTGAGGAGATGTTCGCATGGTACTGGATGTGGAAAAGGCAGCACGGTGGATCCACCGCTTGAACGGGAAAATCCAGGAACAGAAACAGTATTTGACCGACCTTGATCAGGCGATCGGCGACGGCGACCACGGCATCAATCTGGCCCGGGGATTCCAGGAGGCGGCCAACGCGATTTCCGCCAATTCCTACCAGGATCTCGGCGCCTTGTGCAAAGATGTCGCCATGACCTTGATCGGCAAAGTCGGCGGGGCTTCCGGCCCGCTGTACGGCACCGCCTTCATGAAGCTTTCCATGGCCTGGAAAGGGCAAAAGGAAATCGATCGGGAAGCCTTGGCAAAAGGGTTCAAGGATGCCTTGGAAGGACTGAAAATGCGGGGAAAAGCCCAGCCCGGCGATAAAACCATGATCGACGTGTGGGAGCCCGCCGTCGCATATATGGCCGGGGAAGGACCGTTGAACGGCGAAGAGTTGGCGTCCGTCGCCAAAGAAAAGATGGAAGGAACAAAAGAATTGGAGGCGAAAAAAGGGAGGGCCGCCTATCTGGGAAAACGTTCCATCGGCCATATCGATCCCGGGGCGGCATCCTCCTATCTCCTGTTTTCTACTTTGGCCGAAGTGATCGGCGAAGGGGAATCCGCCTGATGGAATACGTAAGTCTCGTCTTGATTTCCCACAGCAAAGAAGTCGCCGAAGGGTTAAAGAAGATCCTGAACCAGGTGCAGCCGGACGTAAAAGTGGCCGCCGCCGGGGGCGCGGACGGGGAAATCGGCACGAATGCCCTGGCCATCAAGGAAGCGATTGAATCGGTTTACTCGGAAAAAGGGGTGGTCATCCTGTTCGACTTGGGCAGCGCCCTCATCAATGCCGAGCTGGCTTTGGAAATGCTCGGCGAAGACAAAGCCGTACGCATCGCCGACGCCCCCCTCGTCGAAGGCGCTTATGCCGCGGTTGTCGAAGCCGGGATGGGAAGCTCTCTGGAGGAAGTCGTCCAATCCTCTGAGCGGGCGAGAAATCTGAAAAAAATGAACGATTAACTACCGAACGGGAGTTGAAAAAATGGTCGAAAAACAGATCCAAGTAAAGCTGAAAGACGGCCTCCACGCCCGGCCGGCCGCCCAATTCGTCAAACTGTTGAGCCGATATCATAGCGATGTATTCCTCGTGAAAAACGACCGGAAAATTGAAGCGAAAAGCATTTTCAATTTAATGAGCGCCGCCGTCCGGGAAGGCGACCTCATTACGGTGGTCGCCGACGGGGACGATGAAAAAGAGGCGCTGGATTTTGTGGTAAAATTTTTGCAGGAGCAAAACGGCTAAAGGGATTCCCTCTGCACTTCCCGGGACTTTCCGCACATCCGGCGGGATTCCGGATCCCCGCCACGGACTCCGAAGTGGGCCCTTTTTGAGATCCGGATCCCGCCGCCATCAAAGGGGTGTTTCCATGAAGCAATTCCTGATCCCTGCTTCGCCGACGATGAAAGACTTTGAAAAATTTCTCGAAAGCGACTATGAGATCGGCATTCTGTTGGAAGTGCACATCGCCCAATTAAAGCATATTTCCAAAATGGCTGAAAGACACGGCAAAAAAATGATCTTCCATGTCGATCTGATCCACGGCTTGAAAAACGACGACTACGGCACGGAATACATCTGCCAGGAATTCAGCCCCTTCGGGCTGATCTCGACGAAAGCGAACGTGATCCTGAAGGCGAAACAGCGGGGCGTCCTTTCCATCCAAAGGATGTTTTTAATCGATTCCCACGCCCTGGGCCAAAGCTACCGGCTCATCGAAAAGACGCGGCCCGATTACATTGAGGTCCTGCCCGGGACGATGCCGTGGATGATCAAGGAAGTGAAGGAAAAAACGAATATTAAAATATTGGCAGGCGGTCTGATCCGAACTCCTGAGGAAGTGAAACGGGCCATTGAGTCGGGGGCTGATGCCGTAACGACCTCCAAGCGGGAACTGTGGGATTATTTTGAAAAAGCCCGCTGAAATCGTTCAAAAAAGTTTCACTTTCTCATTGACACCGCTTTCATCCCTTGTTATTCTAAAGGTAAGTTAATACTCGTGAGGAGATTCGGAGAATCACACAGATTGCCTGTTGTCCAGGTTATTTCTGTGTGATTTTTTTCCGTTCTTTTCATGGCTTTATCCCTTATCTGATCCTGAATCAGGCCAATAAATTCAAATTTTGGGGAGGAGAGATTTTATGTCTGCTTTTTTGGGAGAACTGATTGGAACAGCCGTACTCATTCTTATCGGATGCGGGGTCGTCGCCGGCGTCACCCTGAATAAGACCAAATCCAACGGCGCCGGCTGGGTCGTCATCACCTTCGCCTGGGGACTTGCGGTCACTTTCGGTGTTTTCGCCGTCGGACGAATCAGCGGCGCCCATCTGAATCCCGCCCTGACGCTCGCCCTTGCATTGACGGGGGATTTCCCGTGGAAGGACGTGGTCCCCTATATCGCCGCCCAAATGCTCGGTGCCATCATCGGCGCGACGATCGTCTTTTTCCACTATTTGCCCCATTTTAAAGCTACAAATGACACCGGAGCGAAACTGGGCGTATTTTCGACCGGACCGGCCATCAAACACACCTATTCGAACCTTTTGAGCGAAGTGATCGGAACGTTCCTGCTGGTCTTCGGGATCCTGTTTATCGGGGCCAATGAATTCACGGAAGGCTTGAATCCGGTGGTCGTCGGCCTGCTCATCGTCGCCATCGGTATGGCTCTCGGGGGTACCACCGGTTACGCCATCAACCCGGCCCGTGATTTGGGACCGCGGATCGCCCACTTCATCTTGCCGATTCCCGGCAAAGGCAGCTCCGATTGGGGATATTCCTGGATCCCCGTCGTGGGTCCGCTGATCGGCGGCGCGTTGGGCGGATTGACCTACAAGGCATTGTTCACCGGCGAAATCAACTGGCTGTTCTGGCTGTTGCTCGCGGTGACGCTGATCATCGCTTTCCTGGCGCTCGCAACCAAAGATCAGATCGAAGAATAATCATAGAAAAGGAGAGTGTGCGCAAATGGAAAAATACATTTTAGCCATCGACCAAGGAACCACCAGTTCCAGGGCAATCCTGTTCAACAAAAAGGGGGAGATCGTCCACACCGCCCAAAAGGAGTTTACGCAAATCTTCCCCAATCCCGGCTGGGTCGAACATAATGCCAATGAAATCTGGGGATCGGTTTTGGCCGTCATTGCGACCGTCCTCGCGGAAGCCGATGTCAAACCGGAGCAGGTAGCGGGCATCGGGATCACGAACCAGCGGGAAACGACGGTCGTTTGGGACAAGGAAACCGGCCAGCCCGTATACAACGCCATCGTTTGGCAATCCCGGCAAACCGCCGACATTTGCGAAGAATTGAAGGAAAAAGGCTACAATGACCTGTTCCGCGAAAGGACCGGCCTTCTCATCGACGCCTACTTTTCCGGAACCAAAGTGAAATGGATTTTGGACAATGTGGAAGGGGCCAGGGAAAAAGCGGAACAAGGGAAACTTCTGTTCGGCACGATCGATACTTGGCTGGTTTGGAAACTTTCCGGCGGCCGGGCCCACATCACCGACTATTCCAACGCTTCCCGGACATTGATGTACAACATTTATCAGCTCAAATGGGACGATGAGCTGCTGGACATCCTCGGCGTGCCGAAAAGCATGCTTCCGGAAGTCCGTTCCTCCTCGGAAATTTACGCCCATACGATTCCGCACCATTTCTTCGGCCAAGAAATCCCGATCGCCGGGATCGCCGGCGACCAGCAAGCCGCCCTTTTCGGCCAGGCCTGCTTCCAGGAAGGAATGGCGAAAAACACTTACGGCACCGGATGCTTCATGCTGATGCACACCGGGGAAAAAGCGGTCAAATCCAACCACGGCCTTTTGACCACCATCGCCTGGGGCCTGAACGGGAAAGTGGAATACGCCTTGGAAGGAAGCATCTTCGTCGCCGGTTCCGCCATCCAATGGCTGCGCGACGGGCTCCGGATGTTTAAGGAAGCGAAGGATTCGGAAGAATATGCGAAACGGGTCCCCTCCACGGACGGCGTTTATATGGTCCCCGCCTTCGTCGGATTGGGCACGCCCTATTGGGACAGCGACGTCCGCGGTGCCGTCTTCGGCCTGACCCGGGGCACGACGAAGGAACACTTCATCCGGGCGACCTTGGAATCCTTGGCCTATCAAACGAAGGATGTCCTCGCCGCCATGGAAGCCGATTCGGGAATCGCCCTGAAAGCGCTGCGTGTCGACGGCGGAGCGGTGAAAAACGATTTCCTCATGCAGTTCCAAAGCGATATCCTGAACGTGCCCGTCGACCGCCCGATCATCAACGAAACGACCGCATTGGGTGCCGCCTATTTGGCCGGCCTCGCCGTCGGATATTGGGAAAGCCAGGAAGAAATCGCCAATCAATGGGCCATCGATAAAACCTTTAAGCCGCAAATGGATGAAAACGAGCGGAACAGGCTGTATGAAGGATGGAAAAAGGCGGTCCAAGCGGCAAGGGCATTCAAATGACCTTGCCTCCGGCGGGCGGCGGCCGGTTGAGCCGGTTGCCCGCCGCCCTTTCCTGCCCGCGGGAGGCGGAACGGAAGGCCATGCCGCCTCTTGCCGGGCGCCGGATGCCGCTCCCCTTGACGGCCATCGCAGATGGAAAAAAACTTCCGGCGGAAACAGGGAAAATCGCTCTTCCGCGGACATCGGGGATGCGGTTTTCATCCGTCGCGGTTAGCGCCCTATCCCGCGGCCGGTTGAAACCGGGCCGCCCGTTGCCGGAAACCGTTCCGGCTCAGGAACGAAAACCCGTTCCTTTCCAATCGGCCGCAACTTATGTTATAATAAAGGTAAGTTAATATTCGGCAGGAGAATCGGAGAGACCAGGCTGCATTATAGAGCATGCTTCTATAATGCATGTCCAGGTCTCTTTTTTTCTAATGCCACGTTAAAAAAGGTAATAAAGGAGGATGACTGAAATGCCGGATAATTTTTCCGCAGCGAAAAGAAAAGACATCTTTAAGCGTTTGGGTGAGGAAGAATATGATTTGCTCATCATCGGAGGAGGGATCACCGGAGCCGGGATCGCCCTCGATGCGGCCCTCCGCGGGATGAAAACCGCCCTCGTGGAAATGCAGGATTTCGCCGCCGGAACTTCCAGCCGTTCCACGAAACTCGTCCACGGCGGCCTGCGCTATTTAAAACAATTTCAAGTCGGGCTCGTCGCCGAGGTCGGAAAGGAACGGGCCATCGTTTATGAAAACGGCCCCCATGTCACCACCCCCGAGAAGATGCTGCTTCCCCTGTACAAAGAAGGGACCTTCGGCAAATTTACGACCGCCATCGGACTGACCATTTACGACTTTTTGGCCGGGGTCAAAAAATCGGAACGGAAAAGGATGCTTTCCAGGGAAGAAACCTTGAACAAGGAACCGCTGTTGAAAAAAGACGGGCTGATCGGCGGCGGTTACTATGTGGAATACCGGACGGACGACGCCCGCCTGACGATCGAAGTCATGAAAGCCGCCGCGGCTGCGGGAGCCGATATCATCAACTACGTCAAGGCGGAAGAATTCCTTTACGCAAACAAAAAGGCCGCCGGCGCCCGGGTCAAAGACATGATCAGCGGGGAAACGGCGGAGATTCGGGCAAAAAAGGTGGTCAATGCCGCGGGACCATGGGTGGATGAAGTGCGGGACAAGGATTATTCCAAAAACAATAAGCGGCTGCAATTATCAAAAGGCATCCACCTCGTTTTCGATCAAAGGAAATTCCCCCTCCGGCAATCGGTTTATTTTGACACCCCCGACGGAAGGATGGTCTTTGCCATTCCACGGGACGGGAAAACTTACGTGGGTACGACGGACACTTTCTACAACGAACGCCCGATCAACCCGAAGATGTTGAAAGAGGACCGGGATTATTTAATCCGGGCCGTCCGTTTCATGTTCCCGGAAGTGGATGTGACCGAAAAAGACGTGGAATCCAGCTGGGCCGGGGTCCGTCCGCTGATCTATGAAGAAGGAAAAGATCCGGGCGAAATCTCCCGGAAAGACGAAATCTGGGAAAGCGAAAGCGGGCTGATTACCATCGCCGGAGGAAAACTTACCGGTTACCGGAAAATGGCGGAAAATGTGGTCAACCTTGTCGCCAAACGGCTTGAAAATGAGACGGGAAAGAGCTTCAGGCCTTGCCAAACGAAGCATTACCCGATTTCCGGAGGCGACGTGGGCGGATCGGCGAATCTGAACGCCTTTATCGCAAAAAAGGCGGAAGAGGGGCAAAATTACGGATTTTCCCGGGAGGAAGGCGGTCGGCTCGCCCACAGGTACGGAGCCAACGTGGACCGATTGTTCCGCTACGGAAAACAATATGAGGAAAGCGGCGAAACAGCCCTTCCGCGTCCGATATATGCCCAGCTGATGTATGCCATCGAACACGAAATGACGGTAAAACCGGTGGACTTCTTCATCCGCAGGACGGGGGCCCTCTATTTCAACATCAACTGGGTCCGTACCTGGAAGGAGGAAGTGATCCGCTTCATGGGCCAATACTTCGGATGGTCCGAAAAGGAGCAAGCGGCCTACACGGAAGAACTGAACAGGGAATTGACCGATGCGGTCACACCGGCAGATCTCCAATAAGCGAAGAAAGGCGGGATAATAAGGGAGCGGCCCGCCGAAAGGGAACGCCTCCCGCCCCGCCGGGTTTTCTTGCGCTGTGATCGGCCGCCATGCAAAAAAAGGAGGGCCAAGCCATGTTCCCTTGGCGCCCTCCTTTTTCTTTTCCCTTGAAATGAAACATCTTGAAGAAATAAAGATCAACGGTCCCGCGATCTTCCCGCCCCGCTGCCATCCATTTAAGGCCTTCATAAAGAAAAAAGACGACGGGGCATCGATCACCCCGCCCCCTTTATGAATAAGGGCTTTCCAAAAGAAATGAACAATGGAGGAATATCCATCTTTTCCCCTTCGCGGCGATCCCGTCAAAGACGCGGCGAAAGGAAAAAAAGATCCCTATTCCGCATAAATCATTTTTCTTGTCATGCCGCCGTCAACGATCAAATTTTGTCCCGTTATAAAATCATTTCTGCCGTCGGCCAAAAACAAGCAGGCCCTGGCGATATCTTCCGGTCTTCCGACGCGGCCGGACCAATGCTGTTTATGATCGATCTCCCGCAGTTCGCCTTCGTCTCCCGTATGGATCCAGCCGGGGCTGACGGCGTTCACGCGGATCCGGTACGGGCTCAAAGATGCCGCCATCGCATGGGTTAATGCGATGATGCCGCCCTTTGACGCCGAATAGCTTTCCGTATTCGCCTCGGACATGAACGCCCTGGTGGAGGCGATGTTGATGACGGCTCCCCCTCCCTTCTTCATATATTTGGCCGCTTCCCGGGTGCATAAAAAAGCGCTGCGCAAGTTCGTATTCAATACGTTATCCCACTCTTCCACCGTCAATTCGAAAAAGGGTTTGAAGACGGATATGCCCGCATTATTGATGAGGACATCGATCCGGCCGTATTTTCCCGCCGCCCTCTCCATCAAGCGGATCACATCGGCTTCTTCCCGCACGTCCGTCCGGACGAAAAACGCCTCCAGCCCCTGATCCTTCATTTCCCTTTCCAGGGCGGATCCCGCCTCCTGATTGAGATCGGCGATCACCACCCTGCCCTTTTCTCTCGCGAAGGCAAGGGCAATCCCCTTTCCGATGCCCTGCGCGCCTCCGGTGACAACGACCGTCCGATTTGCAAACATGAAATCATCCCCTTCGACAAACGCTTTCCTTTTTTCTGCCCCGCATGTTTCTTGCACGACTTTTTCCAACGTTTGCAAGCCGATGAAAATCGGCTGTGGATCGCCAAAAGACCGTCAGGGGAAAAACAGGGTAACGGCTCTCTTCCGTATTAATCATACAGCGCCTTTTTCAAAGTTTGCAAGTTTTCCCTCATCAAGGCGAAGTAGTCCTTATCCGCTTTCCGTTCTTCTTCCGTGATCGTTTCCAGGTTGTGAAGGGTCAGGCTTTCCGCCTTCAGTTCCTTCCGCAAAACTTCCGCCACCTTCGGGGTTACGTTTTCCTCAAAAATGACGTAGCGGATATGAAGCTTTTTCGCCTGATCCGCCAAGCGGGCAAGCTGTTTTTGGGAAGGTTCCTGGGAAGGCGACAGCCCGGCGATGCTCAGCTGCTCGATGCCGTAGCGTTTTTCCCAATACCCGTAGGCGGCATGGGTGACGACGATTTGCTTATGGGGCGCTTGATCGATCGTCTGCTGGAATTCCTGGTCCAAACTTTCCAGTTCCTTCTTCAACTTCGTATAATTTTCCTCAAAATACGATTTTTGCTCCGGTTTCAAATCCGCGAGGGCGTCCTTGATATTTTCCGCCAGCCGGATGCAAAGAACGGGATCGATCCAGACATGGGGATCGAATTCGTGGTCATGGTGATCATGTTCGTGTCCCCCTTCTTCCCCATGTTCCTCCTCCCCATGTTCGTGTCCCTCTTCCTCCGGATTTTCCTCTTCATGTTTTTCCAGCGCAACGCCTTCAGCGGCTTTAACCACTTTCACGCCCTCTTCCCGCAAAACCTTTTCCGCTTTTTCGGCAAATCCTTCAATCCCAGCGCCGCTGTAAATGAACGCATCGCCGTCCGCCAGTTTCATCATCATTTTTGTCGAAGGTTCATAGCTGTGGGCATCGGCGCCGGGGGGAAAAATCGATTCCACATGGACATATTTTCCGCCGATCTTTTTGGTGAAGTCTTCAAGGGGAAAAACGGTCGTGTAAATGGTCAGTTTTTCGGAACCCTGACCCTGCTTTCCCTTTTCGCCGCCGCAGCCGGCCAGCGTGAAAAAAAGGGCGAGGACCGCCAGAAACAAAGATAAACGCTTCAAAATATTCCCTCCATCCGCTATACAAATCGTAACAATTCCGATTTATAGTATAAACGGTTCCCGCCGGTTTGTAAATAATAAATCGTAATATTTACGATTTACCCTTTCCTGCGGGAACGGATGAATGGGCCGGCGCATAAGATGAAAAAAATCCTGTTCAGATGGGAGTGACCGGTGTTGTCCCTAATTCCTTACTATATTTATTCCCCTTATCCCTCTCAGAGATCCGCCGGCCGGGCGGCCTATGCCGTCATCAAAGGCGGACCGTTGGCGCCGAATCTCCGGGGCATTTGCTTTTTTTCCGATCTCGCTAGCGGCACGGAAATCTTTGTGGAAGTTTCCGGGCTTCCCCCCTACCGTCCCGCTTCCGGCGGACGCTCGCCGGTAGGGCCCCACGGATTTCATATCCATGATCATGGAAATTGCGCCGTCGGCGACCCGGACGATCCTTTTCAAGGGGCGGGCAGCCATTGGAACCCGGACAATCAGCCCCATGGCAATCACCCGGGGGATTTTCCCGTCCTTTTTTCCAATCACGGCTATGCCCGCATGAGTTTCTTTACGGACCGGTTCCGGGTCAGCGACATTATCGGCAAATCCGTCATTATCCACGAAAATCCCGACGATTATCGCACCCAGCCGGCCGGCAACGCGGGAAAACGGCTGGCCTGCGGCGTCATCCGGGCAGTGGGCTGAACCGGTAAAGCGCCGGTCAAGGGAGGCTTCTTCCCCGTCCGCTTCTTTTCCCGGCATCGGCGGAAGAACTTTGCGGACGGAAACGGCCGCCGAATCCTTGCTCCCGGCTGGCGGCTCCTTTTTCGCGGCGCGGGCATTTGCGGAAGATCTCCGGTTCTGAACGGCCTTTCCTCCCCAGTTCTGCGGCCGTTCCCGGGTTCCCGCCGGATCATCTTTTAAAAGAAAAAATGATAAAAAGAAAGGAGCACACGTACTGATCGTGGAAATGTATAAATACCTTATTAAAATCCGCAATATGCAGTTATGCGATGGGAGGGAACACGATGAAAAAATTTCTCCTTTTCCTTCTTTTCTTCCCGTTGATGGCCCTGAACGGATGCGCCGGGGAAAAAGAAACGGAGCCGAAACCTTCCGAACGCCCGCCGCAAACGGAAGAGGAAAATGACATGGAAGTGATTGCCAAAAATCTGCGCACGCCTTGGTCCATCGAATTTGACGGATCTTCCTTTTATCTTTCCGAAAGAACCGGAGCCATTGTAAAAATTGACGGCGGAAAAATGACGCGGCAAAAACTCCGGCTGGAAAAAGAGCTTTCCTCCGCCGCCGAAGCGGGCGTCCTCGGTTTCGTCCTCCATCCGGAAAAAAAGGACGCCGCCTTCCTTTACTATACATATGAAGAGGGCACAAACCGATACAACCGGGTCGTGGAATTGCGTCTCGAAAAGGATGAATGGTCGGAAGAAAAAGTGCTCATCGACCGGCTGCCAAGCGGTCCCGTCCATCACGGCGGGAGAATGAAGATCGGACCGGACAAGAAATTGTACGTGACCGCCGGAGACGCGGGCCAGCCGGCGAATGCCCAAGATTTGGATTCCCTCGGCGGCAAAATTTTGCGCATGAATTTGGACGGGACCATTCCCGACGACAATCCGTTCCCCGGTTCCTATGTTTACAGCTACGGCCATCGCAATCCGCAAGGCCTCGCTTGGGATGAAAACGGGCAGCTGTACAGCACGGAACACGGCCAGAGCGCCCACGATGAAATCAACGAAATCGAGCCGGGGCAAAACTACGGCTGGCCGATCATCCAGGGAGATGAAACAAAAGAAGGGATGCTCCCTCCCCTGTTCCATACCGGCGAAGATACTTGGGCGCCGTCCGGGATCGCCTACAAGGACGGGATGTTATACGTCGCCCAGCTCCGCGGGGAAGGGGTCATCGCCTTCGACCGGACGAAGAAAACCTTTCTAAAGATTGTGTCCGGCGTCGGCCGCGTCCGTGACGTCTATATTTTGGACAATGATTTATACCTGATTACGAACAACACGGACGGAAGAGGAACGCCCGCCGAAGAGGACGATAAAATGTATAAAATCCCGATCCCTCAGCTCCGGTGAAGTTCGTTTCGGCCCCGCCTCACTGCCGCATGCCGGTACCCCCACCCCCTTTCCGCCGCCAAGAGTCCCCCGCTCTTTTTTTTGGCCAAAAGCTTCCGGAACTTGAAGCAAGAACAAGGCTTGGAAGTTCCCCGCCGGATTTTTCCGACATAATAGGAAGAAAGTCCTAGTCAATCGGACTCATGATTCCCATGTCGTCAAGCAAAGCCGCTGATTTTAGGAGTTTATGGGGATACAAAATTCGTCATTTTTAGACGAAAATATACATACATAAAGGCATCTTCGAATTTTTCGCCAATGAGCCTCCTTTTCGTGGACCAAAACAGGCAAGGGGACCCGGGTATCTCTTCCCCCGGCCTCCGTTATGTTTTTTGAAAGGAGGACATTCATGAAAAATTTGGATCATAGCCAGCTGCAAAAATTAAAAAATGAAATTCAGGATAGGAAGGCGGAATTAATCGGAATCGGTTTAAAGTACGGGCTGTCCCATCAGGAAACGATCCAATTCAGCCAAAGGCTGGATGACTTAATAAATGTCTACGTGAGAGAGAGTGCGCATAAAAAAAGGGTCGGCCCCAATTATTAGTTTGCGCTGTGATTCGAAACGTTTAGAATAAACCGCTTCATCCCAAAAGAAGCGAGGGGGAGTTTCCGGGCGCATAAAAACCGTGGAAAAATCATAGGAAACATTTGGCTTCCCGGCGATCTTTTTTCACGAATATCCCCGAATATGGGAGGCGGAAACGCAGCATTCACGAATCCGGAATCTGATAAGCGGGGGGTCCTTATGCGTTCAAGAATGGAAAGTATCCAGGAAATTCAAAATGCATACTCACTTGTGACGGATTTATTCATAGGGATTGTCGATGAAAAAGGGGATTCCTTCACTCCGTTTTCGTTTCCCCAAACGGTGGAAATCGGGGCGTTGACTTATATCCAAGACCGGCTGAAAGAGATCATCCCAAATTCCTGCCATTTCGAAGACTCCCTCATTTACGATTTTATTCCCGGATTAAAAATGTATATCATCCCTTTCCGGCTCCCTTTCCAACGGACTTTTTTTCTCGTTTCCGGATTTTTCCTCGAGGAAGGAACGAAACACGAGGTGCTGAACTTCAGCGGAAAAACCGTCCAGGATACCTCCCTTTTTCCGCTCGTTTTGCAGGCGAAAGAATATTCGGAAGCGGCAAAACAGAAAAAGCTCCGCCAGCTGGAAAACGCATGCAAATTGATCGGGCAGCTTTGGGCGGCGGAACACGAGCGGATGCAGTATCAAAAAAAAATGCGGGAAATGAAGGAAACGGTCCATTTTTTGTCCGATCCCCAAGCGGATGTCGATTCGTTCCTGACCCATGTGCAAAAAAGGACGGATGCGCTCGATTTTATCGGATTCGCCGTGAAATCGGAAGCCAACGTATTTACGGTCAAATATTTTCACAGCGGCACGGACCGGTCGATGATCGGTCAAAAATTCATGCTCGGGGAAGGGTTTCTCGGGCAAGCCATGGCAGCCGAAAAATTTCAAATATGGACGGATATTCAAGAGGATCCGAGAACCCACTTTTTCAAGCGGTTCGGGTTATTGCCCAGCAGCTTATTTTGCGCTCCCGTCCGCCTTCACGGCGAAAACAAGGGGCTTTTATTCGGGGGAAGCTTCCACCGTGCCCATTGGGAAGAATTTTTGGTGGAGGAATTCAAATTCCTGTCTTCCCTGTTTCAATCCATTTACTTGATCAGCAGCCTGAAAAACCAAATTAACAGCCAGCGGATTCAATGGTTTACGATGAACGAAATCCTCCGCCATTTGGCGAACACAACAGACGGGGAGAAATTGCTGTCCATTTTTCTCGATATGAGCATGTATCTCATGGAAAGCCCCGCCGCTTGCGTCGTTTTCAGAAAGAACCGCTTGTCCGAACAAATCTCCTTTCTCTCGCGGGGGATGGATGAAACGCTCCGGTCCGTTTATCAGAAAGATCTGGAAAGCCGTTTTTTCACGAAACCGTTTCATGCGGCGCCGTTCACCAAACCGGAGGTGTACCGTTTCAACGATCAATGGTTTTTGGAATATCCGATCATTTGCCAAGAACATTTCTACGGAATCCTTTCCGTCGCCGTCGATCAACCCCATCCTCCCCAAAAAAGCAAAGAATGCCTCATCACTTTGGCCAACGTGTGCGGCATCTCTTTGGCGATGGCCGAAAACGGCAGCGAGATGAACAGGGAACATGAATTCTACCATTTTCTCATCGACTTGGAACAGTACTTTCGTCCGGATATCCTTCATCACAAAAGGAAGGCCAAGGAAATCGCGCGCAAATTTTGCCGCTCCTTGGATCTCAACGATCTCTTTCAAGACATGATCCAATACGCCATCGATTTAATCAACTTGGATTCTGCAATTATCCAAAAATATTTTCCTAACAAAAAGATTCAGAAGTACATCGAAATGTACCATTATTTGCTGGAAAACCCCATGGACATGAAGGAAGAAAAAATACCCCTGGAGAGCAAGATCATCTTTCTCGCCTTTCAATACGAAATCGATCCGGAATCGGTGCGGCAGCTGACGGATCAGCTTTCCCAAGCGTTCATTCTGTTTCTCGAAGGCCTGGAGGAAGAAGAAAAGGATGAAATGACGCCCGGGAAGACGGACGAAGGAAAAGGGGAAGATGGAAATGTTCCGCATGGTTTTTTGCAGTCCGTCAATCTTTCCCGGCGGGAATTCGAAGTCCTCGCCCTGGTTTTAAAAGGAGCCAGCAATCAGGAAATCGCCGAAAAATTATCCATCAGCTACCATACGGTGAAAAATCATATGACGAACATCCTGCAAAAATTGGGCGTTTCCGACCGGGCCCAGGCGATCGCCAAAATTTATCAGATGGGTTATTTCCCGAAACTGGATTAACCCGTCTCTCCATGACGGGAAGACCGGATTCCGTTTCCTTGCCGCCGGGCTTGTTTGTCCACCGCAGTTTTTCCCGGTTGGGCCAGATTGCGGATGCAAGTTTTTTGCCGTCGATTTTTAACCGAGGAGGTGCGGGCAACGGTCATGCTGAAAGAATTTTTTTCGAGATCCAAGAAACGGAATTCCTCAAAGGTGCACCGGAACGGAAACGGCGGGCGGCCTCTTTCGCAGGAAGGCAATCATATCCGCCATCCATATTTTACCGGCCCGCTGGCAAAAACGAACGTCGTCATTTGGAGCTACGATTTCGTGACCGGCCGCATGGCCTGCTCCAGCGGCATCGAACAGCTCACCGGCTATCGGGCAAGCGATTTTGAACGAGGAAAAAGAATTTGGCAGGACCTTGTTTTTGAAGAAGACCGCCCGGGTTATGAAGAGAAACGGAAACGGGTGAACCGCGGGGAAAACATCCATCATCAATACCGGATCGCGGACGCTTCCGGAACGGTAAGATGGGTGGAAGAATTCATATCCCCCAAAATGGACGAAAACCAGCGGGTGGTTCGCCTGGACGGCTTTGTGGCCGAGGTCGCCGATCCGTCCGTTCCCGGCGATCCCGCGGATCTCTTTTCATTCCATGACCCGGCGACCGGCCTCGGCAACCGCAAGATGTTGGAAGCCAAAATCGCCTCCCGCTTGCAAGATTCTCCCAAGCGCATGTTCGCCGTCCTCCTGTTTCAATTCGATAAGCTGAAAAGCATCTCGGAAGTGCTGGGGGTAAAAAATGAACAGAAACTGCTGAAAATCCTGCTGGACCGATTGCAGGATATGAAGATCCCCTACGATCATCTTTATCGGCTGGACAGCACCGTTTTCGGCCTGTTCCTGCCCAATATCCGGGATGAAGAAGAGCCGAAAAAAACCGCCCAAAGGATGATCGCAAACTTGGAAGCCCCCGTTCCGCTGGAGAATTATGAATTCCTCTTTCCGGTCAAAATCGGCATCAGCCGCTATCCGAACGACGGCAGCGCCGGGGAGGAATTGATCAACCGCGCGGAAATCGCCTTGAATCATGCGGAGGATTACGGGGAGGAACGGATCAAATTTTATTTCCCCGCCATGGACATCGAAGCGCGGCATGTCTTTCAAACGGAGGCGGATTTAAAAAAGGCGATCCGCCAAAATGAATTGACTTTATTGTTCCAGCCGAAAGTAAATGCCAAAAATAACGCCATCGTGGGCGCAGAAGCCCTCGTCCGCTGGAACCATCCGGAACGGGGACTGATCCCCGCCGACCAGTTCATCCGCATCGCCGAAAAATCGGAGCTGATCGATGAGATCGGCGATTGGGTATTGAAGCAGACTTGCAAAATTTTAGCCGATTGGACGAAGAGAAAACTGCCCGCCGTGCCGATATCCATCAATATTTCTCCGAAACGGTTTTTGAAAGGCGACTATCCCGGCTTGGTGCGGAACGTGATCAGGCGATGGGGAATCGACCCCGGACTGTTGGAAATCGAAATCACCGAAACATCGTTAATGGAAAACAAGGCCGTCGTTACCGACGCGATCCAGCAAATCAGGCAATTGGGGATCAAATTCTCCCTGGACGATTTTGGCACCGGTTTTTCTTCCATCAACTATTTAAAACAATTCCGGACGATCGATACGCTGAAAATCGACAAGAGCTTTATCGCCAAGATCGATGAAGACCCGCAAATGTCGGCCATTGTCAAATCCTTTATCATGTTGGCCAAAGGGCTCGACATGGAGGTCATCGCGGAAGGCGTCGAGACCGCGGGCCAGCTGAAATTTCTGACCGACAATGACTGCCCGGTCGTCCAAGGGTTTATATACAGCAAACCCCTGTTTCTTTCCGACTTTGAAGGTTTGCTGCGGGAAGGAGAAATCCGCCCGAAGATCGGAAGCGCCACGGACATCATGGAAAACGACAGAAGGGGCTACTTTCGGGTGAATTTCCCGAGCCGCAAGAAAGGCTGGCTGACGGTGAAGGCCGTGCGGGGCAAATCCGTCAATGCCGGAAAAGCGCCCATCGACATAAAAAATATTGGCGGCGGCGGTCTTTGTTTCCTGTCCGACCTGGATCTGCCCGCGGGCAATCAGATGCTGTTGGCCTTCGGTTTTGAACTGAAGGACGACCCGTTCGTTTTGAACGGCCATATCATTTGGAAAAAGAAGCTGAGGAAAGGGTTTGAATACGGCGCGGAATTCATTATCGACGAAAATGAAAGGGCGCGTTTAATCAAAGATCTCAACCAAGTCCTCGTCAGCCAGAGACATCTTCTTTTTGACCCTTTCGCCTGATGCGAGGCTGTCCCAAAAGTGTTCGCAT